>UMLC01010288.1_pt1 | contig 15104 bp, 8 predicted proteins | sample 1966451 | NCBI WGS metagenome assembly UMLC01 (sample SAMEA4836193, study PRJEB28245) | human gut metagenome | biome: gut microbiome; material: fecal sample | place: Denmark | collected 2008
TATTATATTGCAAAATTACAATTATTCTATATATAATAAGGTGTAAACCTCAGAAAATTATACGAAAACGATTACGTATATGGAATTGAACTTTCGCAAGTTTTGCCCCACACGCCCTGAAGGGGCTAAGAGCTTTTGAGCCTTCTGCCCATACACAAACCATTTGCGAAACTTGAGTTCACTTCCTCTTCGATGAATCTACGAATTCAGTCTTGTTCTTAGGAAGTAGGGGAGTGGTAATGAAATAAAAAAGTGCAATGCCCGATGTGAGCATTGCACTTCCTATGCGCTTATGATTTTAATTTCTTGATTTCCTCTATAGATAAACCTGTGGATTGGAAAATGATGTCAATTGGTGTATTTAAAGCAAGAAGTTTGAGGGCGATTTCTTTGGCTTTTTCTTTTTTTCCTTCAGCTCTTCCTTCAGCTCTTCCTTCCACTCTTCCTTCAGCTCTTCCTTTTGCTTCTCCTTTTATTATTCCTTTTTCCTCTGCATGCTTATATACTGCATAATTGTCCCACATGACCATCATGCTGTTGTCGTATTTCTCCTGCTCTTCTTTTGTCAGGGTCTTTGAGTCTGCTATTTCTGCCAGTCTCTTGAATATTTTATGCTGAGCCTCGAAAGGCATTTTCTCTAAAGTCTCCATCTGCTTCAAATCTATTAATTCATTTAAGAAGATTGAAGGTTTCATCCAATGTTATTGCTTTTATATCATTTTCTTCAAAATCCTTTTTGTTTCTTGTAACTATATAATCGGCATTAGTCCTTTTTGCAGAGTAATATTGTTCTCCGTCCTCAAAATCTTTCCACAAAGAGTCGTAGGAGTTGTATATGTCCGTGTTATCAACTGAACAGATTTCCATAAAATCTCTAAGGAAATTAATTTTATTTCTGAAGATTTCAATAGGCATCTTGCATCGTTCTATACATATAAAATTTGTAGTAACGAGGGATAAAGAACTAACACAGATTTGGACTTTATTTTCTTCTGCATAAGAAATAATCATAGCTGCAGCTTGATAAAATGGCTGCCTCTCCAAAATGAAATCTATAAGTACGTTTGTATCTAAAAATAGTTTCATAGATATTTCTTTATAGCTGAATCTGATAATTCTTTTTTGTAATCAAAGGACAAGTCTTTAGGGCATATAAAACCGCTCTCTAATGCTTTCACTTTTGGAGAGATATAATATTTTTCTGAAGTAGCGTCTTGTGAATTAGTTTTAATATTATTCATAAGGGCTTTCATGCCAGCCTTGATAGCTTCTGAAATACTTATATTATTAAGTTTAGCATATAATGCAGCTTCATTATAAGTTGTATTATCGAGATAAATTGTTGCCATATTTTTTCAATATTATAAGTTTATTTTTTGCAAAGATACATTTTTCTTTTGTAACTTCCAAGTGAAATAATAAAAAAGTGCAATGCCCACATCGGGCATTGCACTTTAATATAATTTTGATAGTTGGATTACTTCCACTTAGAAGCACCTGCTTCACTGTCAAGGTTTGTATTGAACTTGAATTCACCATTAGCTGGAGCAGTCCAAAGATCAGTCTCAGAACCCTTGAAGTCGATGAGACCTTCAATACCGTATGTAACAGCGTCAGCACCGATAGGTGTGTAAGCAAAATTAGTCTTGTATGAACCTGCAACAGAAAGCACTGTGCTTGCACCATTCAGAAGAACACTTCCCTTAGCGCCTGGTGTGTAAAGCTGAAGTTTTGCTCCTGCACTTCCGTCTGTAGCCATAGAAGGACCAAAGATGCTGTTGGTGATGTTCAGATTTGCTGCATTTGTAGCAAAACGGAACAATGGTGTGTTAGCATTTGCTGTAGTCTCCATTGGAGCATAGCAGAAAGTACAGTTGTTTACATTTACAGTAGGAGCCTGGGCAGTCTTACGTAAGTCGCAAAGCATAACAACGTTTGTGATTGTACAATCATCGAATGTAACGTTGCGGAAGTCACCACCCTTATCTGCGATGGTTACTACACCCTGATCGCCGACACCATCAATAGTACAGCCCTTGAAGGTAACGTTCAGGAAGTTGTCGTTGTTCTTCTGACCTCTTACTACACCACGGAAACCGCGGATGTAGCAATCGTTGAAGATGAGTTCACTGATGGTAGAACCAGTACCGCTGACATTGATAACCTGACGGCCACCGAAGCCCTTATCTGTACCAGCGAGGAAGGCATCCTTATCAGCTTGCTTATCGCTAATCATATCGATGCTTTCAAACTTCACCTTATCGATATTAACATCCTTCTTGACGTTCATACCGCCGGAGAAGGTGAACTGAGCGTTACCGCCCAATGTCATACCGGTAATGAAGGTTACATTGCGGTCGAGATTGATAGCATTGCTAATCTTGTATTCCTGTTCGCCACGGAGGATGACAGTCATACCGTCTTTAACCATATTCCAGAACTCAGCAGTCTTCAATGTATCCTTAGCTTCCTTTGCATCCCAGTTGCGGGTATCCAGCCACATACCTTCTCCATACTTTTCGTCGAAGTTAACACTTGCCTTGGTAGTTGCTGTTGTTTTACCTGCATAGGTGTTGTTGTTGAAGTCTGTAGAACTGTCGTATGTCTTGAATGTGTATGATGTTTCTGGCTGCAAGCCGTAAATATCTACATATCCCTGAGCATAGTCAGCATCGCTTACTTTAACTGAGATTATATCTTGGTTTTCAGCGTCTTCAGCAGGGCAAGCCATTACATACTTGATTTTCTGACCACCTTCAGTCCAAGATACACGAGCTGCATTATCAATAGCCTTGGCACCAGAAACCTTTGTTGGGTAGTTGATGCTCTGAGCCTTTACCTCATAATACTCAGATTCCTTGTTGTTGCCAATACACTTGATTCTTACACCATACTTCTCGTCCCATCCTAAGTCATCGAAAGTATAGGTATCATCCTCTGTTGTGGCTTTCTTGATTACTTTCAGGTGATTTGTGCCATCCTCATCTGTAGATGTCACAAGACCCAATTCCAACTCATAACTGGTGGCACCCTGGATTTTGTCCCATTCTACCTTCAAGTTATTTGAGTTGACCGTTGCGCTTGCAATTGGACGGAACAAACGAGGTGCATCGCCCAAGTTGTCATCGTCGCTACAGCTTACCATTGTGGTACCAACTGTAGCAGCGAAAAGCATAGACAATATATATTTATTGTATTTCATAATTACTTACTTTTATTTGTTATGGACTACATAACCCGATTTACTTGTTGCGAATAGCATAACCTTCGTTAGACAATACGCCGTTTGAAGAAGCAATGTTGTCCTTAGGGATAGGCAAGATATATGGAGTTACCTTTTTGCGGAGAGGCTCCATGTCTTCTGCACCTGTTGTCACAACTCCGTCTGTCAAACCAAACCATGAGTATAAGAAAGCCTCATTCATGACACCCTTCTTGATAGTGTTGCCATCTGCGTCGGTTCCATACTTTGTGTTTGTTGTTGGATCAGTATCACTGACAGACATGTATGTATCCAAGAACTTGATATATTTCAAACCATCGAAAGAAGCTCCTGCAGTCTTGATGTCATCATCTGCAAGTGTTGTTGCCTCTTTGTATGGGCTTGCGCTATTATCACGATAAGTGAAATAGTTGTTCTCGAACTGAATCTCGCCATTTACATAGTTGTAGTAGAGGCGTGGTGCGATACCCATATCAACAATTTCTTTAGTCTTGTCGTAGACGAATTCACCATTCTCCAAACGAAGCTGGTTATAGTTCATAGTTACGTCACGAACCCACTCCAAAGTATTAACGATGGCATCAGAGTAGTAGTTCCAACGAACGAGGTCGAACTTACGGATGCACTCGCCACCAAACTCCCAAGCACGCTCGTTGATGATAGCTTTCTTGAAAGAGTCGTAATCGTTGAGATTATCAACATATTCATTCACCATCTCGTTCTTGTTGGTTGCATTTACAAAGGCACGGTTACGAACTCGCTTCAACATATCCTTTGCCTCTGTTGTTGGGCCATTGTTGATTTCATTATCAGCTTCAGCGAGGAGCAACAATACATCAGCATATCGGAGGATAGGGAAGTTGATACCAGTACCCTTAGATTCAATGTTGTTGACACTCAAATCCATGCGGCACCATTTAGCAGGCTGGATGTTGACACCATCAACAGCACCTTGTTTGTTGTCATACAACCAACGGTAGTTAGCGCAAGTAGCCTTAAGACGCTGGTCTTGTGTATTGAATGAGCATGCATAGCTTGGAGTCAGGTTGGTATAAGTAGTACCAGCACCCTTAGAACTTGAAACTACGCTTAAACCAAGGCACCAACCGATGTCACCACCAGAGTTTGGTACATAACCCATCTCGAACAATACATCACCATTAGCTGGGTTGCAGCCGTTGATTTCATTATCAAAGATTTGCTTGAAGTTGCTGTTGAGCTGACGGTCCTTCAAGGAAATCAACTTCTTGGCATAAGCCTTAGCAACCTTGTAGTAATCGTCTGCAGAAGTAGCTGTAGCCTCGTTGCCATTCTCATCTACATAATGTACAGTATATTCATCACCTGTACCTGTGCTGCGGGCCATAGTACCATCTGCCTGCATAGAGTAACCTGCACGGAACATGGCTAACTTGGTAATGAATCCCAAAGCGAATTCACGGTTCATGCGCTCTACTGTAGCTTTGCTGCTCCACTGCATCTCGCCCTCATTGTTGATGAGGTCCTGAATCAAGTGAGTATAGATGATGTTCTTATCTGTACGTGGATCATTGTGCATATCTTCCTTTGAAGTAGGAGTTGTTGCAAATGGTACGTCACCCCAGAAGTTACACATCAGGAAATACCAATATGCACGAAGGCAGATTGCTTCACCATGAAGTTGCTTCATATCGGCATCTCCATTCTTGTAAGCATCGCTTGCTTCAATTCCTTGAATACACTGGTTGGCGAAATCGATGGCTTTTTGAGTGTTGTTCCAGCAGTTCTTGATATCACCGAAATATGATGGGTTAAGGGCCCAGATACCGCGACGTGTTGTCTCTGTAGCTTGAGCCTTCTTTACGAAACCGATCTCTACGTCAGTATTCTGCATCCAGTTTGTACTCATGCGGGAGGTATAAGTATCCTCGCAGAAGTAGGCATATACGTTGTCTACCATCTTGCGGGCATCTGTTGTGTTTGAACACAGATAATTCAAATTATCGGTAGATAAAGTCTCTGTGTCCAATAAATCACTACAGGAGTTGAAACTTGCTCCTGCAATGAACATTGAAATATATAGAAATATACGTTTCATAATTGTATTTTGTTTTCTATTAGAATGAAATGTTAGCACCTACAGTCCAAGAGAATGACTTAGGATATGATGAGAAGTCTGCACCAGGAGTCAAACCGCTGGTCTTGCTGCCACGGATAGATGAGTTAACTTCAGGGTCATAACCTGAGTAGCTTGTCAGGCAGAACACGTTAGTCAGTGTGCAGTACAAGCGTAAAGAGTTGCATGCAAATTTCTTTGTCCACATTTTAGGGAAAGTAAAGCCTACAGTCAAGTTCTGCAAACGGAGGAACGAACCATCTTCAACTGCCCATGATGTTGGTACAGGGTTGTTGTCAGACAGTGTTGCAGCACTCCATATAGAAGCATTTGCATTCATATTCTTCAATGTCTCATAATCTGTGATGATTTCACCTGTTGCTTGATCCATGTAAGTCCATGCCTTACCTCCCAAAGTTACAGGAGTCATTTCCTGACGGAGACTTGCGTATGTGTTACGATATGACTGAGATGTAACCATCTTGTCGAGGTTGTAAACATCATTGCCTACTACGTAGTTGAAGTTTGCAGTGAGGTCAAACCACTTGTATGTAGCATTGATTCCGAAACCTCCCTGGAACTTAGGCTGAGTCTTACCGATAATAGTGCGATCATCCTCAGAAATCTTGTTGTCGCCAGTAAGGTCTCTAACTTTCATTGCACCTGGGCGAAGACCAGCCTTAGAGCCTGCTGTGATGTATGTACCATCTACAACGCCATCTTTCAAGATGTAGTTACCGCTCTTGTCAAATACAAACTGAGTCTTGCCGTTCTCATCGGTTGTGGTCTGGAAGTCATCAACAGTATAGAAACCATCGCAAACAAAACCGTATACCAATCCGAGAGGCTGACCAACAACTACTCGGTAGTCATCATATCCGCGCATATCGGTAGAGAAAGCACCTGAGTTATATGACTGATAGGTCTGTCCACCTGCTAACTTATCAACTTTGTTTTTGTTGATACCTACATTGAAGTTGAAATTCAAAGAGTAATCCTTGTGACGAAGGATAGCTGCATTCAAGTTCAACTCAAGACCACGGTTAGATGTCTGACCGATGTTCTGCTGCATAGAAGTATAACCGATTGCTGTAACAGGAGCATCAAGGAGAAGATCCTTTGTCGTGTTCCAGTAATAATCCAAGCTACCAGAAATACGCTCACCGAGGAAACCGAAGTCCAAACCTATGTTACGTGTAATAGTTGTTTCCCACTTCAAATCTGGGTTAGCCAACTGAGAATTGTTCAAAGTATAGTGTGGGTTCTGTTGGTTGCCTGCACCATAATATTTGTTATTACCGTAAGCTCTGTAGGTAGTCTCATACATAGCAGAACTAATACGGTTGTTACCTGCTGTACCAAATGAAAGGCGGAGCTTTAAGTTTGACAACCAGTCCTTGGTGTTCTTCATCCAAGGCTCCTCTACAATACGCCATCCAAAAGCGGCTGCAGGGAAGTATCCCCAACGGTTGTTCTTCATAAACTTAGAAGAACCATCAGCACGCATGGTGAATGTAAACAAATAGCGGTCTGCGTATGAATAGTTCAAACGGCCAAAGAATGACAGGGTGCGGTCTTCCTGACCCAGTGATGAGTTGATTGTACGAGAACCTGTTGCGCCTGAGTTTGATGCAAGGCTTGCAAACATCTTCTCTGGGGTAATATCCTTTTGGAAGTATTTAGCAATCACATTAAGACTTTCGTTGTTTGATGCTACATACTCTTGACCAATCATGGCATTCAGGTTGTGTACCTTATTAAATGTCTTATTGTAAGTCAAGGTGTGGGTCAAACGAAGTTTCCAGGTGTCTTTCTTGGTCCATTCGCCCATAGGAAGACTACCGCCATCCTTCACAGACTTATCACTTAATGCTCCATAGTAATCTTTCTGCTGGAAGAAAGTATAGTCGTAACCAGCCTCTGCACGGTAAGTAAAGTTCTTTAGGAGCTTCCATGTGATGGCACCATTATAGTTATAGCGGCGTTCATTCTTTCTTCTCCAGTAGTCATTTACCTTGTCTTGCAGACTGCGGGTAATAGCGATGTACTCATCGTACTCATCGTCTGGAAGAGTTGATGGGTCAATGTCGAGCTGATCGTAGAGACCATTAACGGGACCTTTGGTGATAGTTTCGTAAGAACGAATCTTGTAAGTACCACCACCAGTACCTACACCTTTAGTAGTTACGTCAGCAAGACGCATACCGAAGTCAAGCTTTAAGTTCTTGCAAATCTCATGATTCAATTTGAAGTTTACGTTGAAACGGTCATAACCATTAGTCTTCATCAAACTGTTATCGGTTGTGTATGTACCGCTCAAGTTGAACTTTGTCTTTTCAGAACCACCGCTCACGCTGATATTATGAGACTGAGACAATTCGTGGTTTCCAAACATTTCATCTTGCCAGTCGTGTCCCTTCTGATACTGATACAAGTCCAGGTCTCCGAAAGAACCGAAACGTTTTTCGAAGCTGCTGATATCAGATGTTCCGCGGAGAGCTGCACGCTCATAGTTGTACATTACGTACTGATAAGGTGTCATTGTGTCAAGAGTCTTTGCAATGCTCTTACCCTGAATGAATCCATTGTAAGAAACAACAGTCTTACCAGACTTTGCACCCTTGGTTGTAACCAAGATAACACCATTTGCACCTTGAGAACCATAGATAGCAGTAGAAGCTGCATCTTTCAATACGGTAATGTCCTCAATGTCTGAAGGAGCAATATCACCGATGGTTGATACAGGGAAACCATCTACGATGTAGAGAGGAGAGTTGTCACCAGTGATAGAACCACCACCACGTACCTTGATGATCATTTCTGCATCAGGAGAACCGTCTGTAGTTGTAATCTGTACACCAGGGAGCTTTCCTGTCAAAGCTTCCGCAGCATTAGTTACAGGAGCTTTTGTCAGATCGTCACCCTTAACGGTAGCAACAGAACCTGTCAAGTCCTTCTTTCTTGCGGTACCATAACCGATAACGACAACGTCGTTAAGGCTGTTGGACTCGTCCTCGAGCTTAACGGAAACGGTTGATTTACCTGCAACATTTACGATCTGAGTCTTCATACCGATGTATGAGATCTTCAGTTTCTTACTGTTGCCTTTCAATGTTAAGGTGAAATTACCATCAATATCGGTAGCAACGCCATTGCCCTGCACACCCTGCTCGAAGACAGAGGCGCCGATTACTGGCTCACCCGTATTGTCGATAACTGTACCCTTTACGGTTTGCGCAGATAGGCTTGCTGCAAAAAACAGCATGATGCTAACCAACGCAATTCTAATTTGTTTTAAATTACCAGACATACATTTATTTGGTTAGATTAGTAAAAAATATATTTCTTCGCTGCAAAGATAATATCTTTTTTGCTTTTTTAATAAATATGGTGTGTTAAAATCTACGTAAACGTTTCCGTTATTTACGTAAAATCGGTATGGTTTTCTGTAAAAAAGATAAGAGGGTGTGTCATAAGTTCATGACACACCCTCTCTCTTTGTTGATATTATTCTTTTGTCACCTTATGTAAAAGGTGTAAAAAAGAGGTCTTGATTACTTCAGTACCACTTTGTTGGTCTTCTTGCTGCCGTCAGTCATGGTCTTTACGACGATGTTGATGCCGCGCTGCAACTTGCTTACCTGAACACCGTCGGCAGAGTAAATCTTGGTGCTCAAAACATCGGAAGAAGTTGCGATGTTCTCAATGCCGGTGCTGGTGCTTGCTACTGTAGCTTCGCCCAGACCACCCATCTCGTTGGCTGCACGGACACTCCATGTAGCAGAAGCATCGTCAACGTTGTAGGTAGGCTCAACGGTGAAGGCAACCACCTTGCCGTCCTTGCATACAGCCCAGAGAAGAGCATAGTTGCTGTTGTCCCATGTCAGGTTTTTACCTGCAATCTTCACATTAGTTGGAGCAGAAGCCTGTTCGGTGGCAGCTGTTGGATCCCAGTCATCATCACCGCCCATAACGGTTTCGAGGGTATAGAATGCAGCTTCCTCTGCTGTAAGGACAGGACTTTCTGCTGTCTCGTTGCGACGGTTGGTATAGTTGTCTCCATCCTTTGCATCGTAGGCATCATAAACCTGCTTTCTTCCGCTCAGGTCTACTGCAGTGCCTGTAGCTGTGGTAGAGTTGTATTCAGCAAATCGCTTAGGATAACCACCGCTCATCTCGTCCCAACCTGCTGCTGTAGGAATCACTTCCATCTTGGTGTCGATGAAGAGAGCGATAGGAGTGCCCTTGCCCCAAGGACGACCGAGCTTGTACTTGCCGTTGATACCTGCGGTTGATCCGTCCTTGATAGTACAATCCTTGAAGATGTAACCATACTTGGTAGGCTGCGAAGGTACGGCGAGATAGCCGGTGCCACACATCAAGAGATCTACATTATTATAATATACGTCACCCTTACCGCAGAGGTAGTCGGTGTTGCCACGCAGGATACCGCCCTCGAAGTAGAAGCGACCCTTCTGATTGTTGGATACGTAGGTGTCCTGATAAGCCCAGAGGTTGACGTTCTTACAGATAGTCTTGTTACTCTTATCGTTGAGTACGATGTCACGACCCTTGCCGTCGCCCATGCTGCTGTACATCTTGATGTCCTGGAAGTAGGTGTTAGTTGCACCGCTTTCCAAACTCAATACATCACCACGTCCGATACCTTCCAATACGTTGGCGATATTGTAGCCATTGCTGCTTTCTACTGACGGTACTGTATTGGTGATAGAAGTATTCTCATTGCTTTCACCGATGATAGATACATTAGGAGTATTCATATAGGTGGTAGCACTTGGATACTGCTTGCCATCAATACCAGTCACCATGCTGTTCGGGTTGGCAGGAATCTTATAGTCGCCCTGCTTGATGAAGATGCGGAAACGCTTGCTGGTATCAGCACGCTTGGCTGCTGCTGCGAGAGCTTCAGTGAATGTTCCGTCTGTTGGTACGATGAAATCATACAGAGCCTTGGTCACTGCAGGCTTCTCCTTGGTGGTGAAGCTGAAGGTAATGTCGCTCTGGATGGCATTGTCGGTCAAGTCGGCTACTGAACCTGCTGCGAGAGCGAAGGTATATTCTGTGGCATAGCTCAAGCCCTTGTAAGCAAAGGTGATGGTCTTGCCAGATACGGTACCTGTCAACTCCTGACCATTGAGGGTTGCCTTGGCGCTTTCTGTCAGTTTTACTTTCTCATCGAATGTCAATACAATCTTACCATTGGCTGAAGCATTGGTTGCACCTGCTGCAGGTACCTGGCTCTGGAGTACAGGAGCTGTGCCGTCATCGAAGAGCTTGGCTGTACCTGTGATATAGATCTGAGCGAGAGCGATACCGTCGTTGGTTCCTGTTGTTCCCTTGACAGATGAAGTCTTGTCGGCAATCCAGCGAACATATACTGCAGCCTGGTTGTTGGCATCGGCAGGGAGAGTAAACTCGCCTGTAGTCCATGCCTTGGCTCCTGGCATCGTGATGGCGCCAACCTTGGTCCATTTCTCGCCATCAAGAGAGTACTCTACGTTGTAGGTCTCGTAAGCATTATAATTGTAGAGCATGCTGCTCTTTACCTTGATATCGGTGAATGCTGTGGCGTTGAACTTGGTCTGCCAGTATGTTTCACCCAGAGCCTTTGTTGTAGTCTTGGTCCAGTTGACAGCTGCGTTCTTGCCTTCGTAACCACCAGCCGTATTGCTCTTGTCGAGCCAGCCGTATGAGTTGCCTTCTGCATCACGGAGTACGAGCTGTACTGCGTCATTGTCTGCTGCAGCAAAGTCGGCAGTGCGACCTTCCTTGCCTTCCTGATAGAAGTCCCATGCCACGATGTAGTCCTTGGCAGAGAATGTGGCAGTGAAAGCCTGGTCTGCATTCATGGTTGTCTTGATTTCTGCTGTTGTCTCACCATTGCTCCAGTTGTTGAAGTCGATGATGTCGTTTCCTGTTGCGGTAAGAGTTACCTCTGTACCTTCTTCATACATCTTCTTGCCATCTACCATCTCTGGGGCAGGAGAGAGAGTCACCATATAGTCCTTGGCTCCACCTTCTACGTTTACGTCGAGCGCATAGGTCTTTACCTTCTTATAGTTGGCAGTGAGAGTCTGGTTTTCTGTCACGGTGTATTTGAATTTGCTCTCAGTAGAAAGCACTGTGCCGTTCTTGCCGGTCCAGTTGACAAAATTATAACCGAACTTGTCGGCTGCAGTCAGTGTTATCTCGTCGTTCTCCTGATATTCGTCAGACTTAGGATAGACGGTAACGTCTGCGATGCCTTCAGGATTGGTTACGACAGAGAGTTTGTATTTGTTCACAGCAACGAGTGTTCCGTTGACGGTGCCTTCGATCGTAACAGGGCCGAAAACTGCCTGCTTGCCAGAAGCAACACCGATAGAAGATGTCAGATAGAAACCCTCGGTACCAGCCAAGGCTGCCTGCTGCTCTGGTGTCAGTGTGATTTCAAACTGATGGATAGCGGTGTTATCATAAGTTTGATCTGATGTAGCCTTGCCTTGATGCCATGCGGTATAGGTGCCCAGTGCTACTACTTCTCCGTTTGCCTTATGGGCGCTGATAACGATTCCCTTTTCTACATTCGTACCACAGCGGTTTACATAACCGCTCACCTTGGTTGGGGTGAAAGTAAGTCCTGCTGCAGGACGAACCAACCAGTTGATTTCTGTTTCCTTCTTTCCTGAGTCATTACCAATTTTAAGACCTTTGATACCTGATGGTGTTCCATCCGCCTTGGTAATTTCGAGAATTCCTTTCAAAGATAAGTTCGCTCCGTAATCAAATGCAATGGTGCTGAAAGCATCAGTAGGAGAGGTTGTGTTGGCACTTGCATTGCTGAGGTCGTTCATCGTAAATACGACGCTGGCAGCCTCATTGTTGAAAGTCTTGCCAGCAGGTTCGCTTGCAATGACAGGAAGGGTAATCTTCAAATAGCTGTACCATGAACCATCGCCAATGACGATGTTCACTGTTTCAGCACTTGATGCAATGGTCTGGCTAATCACTTTACCTGATGTGTATTCAGCCTGTCCATCAATAGTTGTCGTTGTGATGTTGTTGTATGCAGCCATTTCGATGGTTGCACCCTTGCAAGAAGGAACGATGATGATTCCGTTTGCATTCATCTGTGCCCATTCGTCTGCACGACCTACGTTATTGAACTTTCCCTTGGTTGTGGCATCAAGGTCAATCTTTACATCAATGCTTTCACCATCAACAGTCGCCTGAGTTACCAAGATACCAGCCTTTTTCTCAACGTTGATATCCTGGGCACCATTTTTGTGACCGAAGTAATAGGTGAGGGTTGTTGCCTCTGTGCGGTCGGCAAGCGACTTGGTGTTGGCTGTAAAGACTGGAGTCAGCGTAGTGCTTGCGCTTGGAGCAGTGATGGTTTCACCAGGCTTGTAGGTGTTGGTGCCATCTGTCCAGCCAGTCAAAGTGCTGCCTGCTACGTAGAGTGTGGTATTGACAGGAAGCGTATAACTGCTTCCCACTTCTACCGTCGCGCTTGCAGGAAGAGTTCCTTCTGCTGTTGTCGTTCCTAAAGAATAAGTGAGGGTAATGTCACTTGCCAAGTCAGCAGCGTTTACTGCCTCAACTGCCAAATAAGGAACATAGCCTCCACCTTCTATAGTAAGGGTAGTGGCTTCTGTGCCTTTGTAAACGCAAGAGGTTACATTGGCGGTTTTGTTACCATGCCAGCAATTTCCTGCTTCTTTTACATTAATTGTTCCGATGGTGGTTCCTTGTGCGTCTTTTACAGTGGCAGTACTACCATAGGTACAATTACCCATTGTGATTTTTACGGGACCTGTTACAGGGACTGTTGCCTTGAAGTTGGTCACTCCATGTTGATTGTCATGATACTGGCATGAAATCACTGCATTAGCATCCGTTGCATCTGCCGCAACACGAGTCGCGCTTCCGTCGGTGGCTATTGAGACTCCGAAAGATGTAGCCGACTTAGTTGACATTTCATCAGCAGTAAATAAACTGCCGCCTGCCAAGTCGAGCTTAATGTCTCGGAAATCACCAGCCTTTGTAACGACTGAAACGAGTAGGACTAAGCATAGTAGTCCGAATCTTAGTAGATTTCTGTTCATTTGTTTGTTACTTTTTTAGGTTATATATACTTTATATTGTTTCCAGTAAATAAGATTAGGAGTTAAGGGTGCTGCTTTGACTTGGGTACAAAGTCTTTGCAAACGAGCGCAGAACATCAAACTTGCTTGAATGTTATGCCGAGTGCAGCTTTGACTTATGCAAAGTCTTTGCAAACGAGCGTAGAACATCAAACTTGCTTGAATGTTATGCCGAGTGCAGCTTTGACTTGGGTACAAAGGTAATGCAAAATCTTGATAGTTGTTCCTCCTTAATCAAATTAAACTCACGTCAACGTTTACGATGAATTCTTGCATTTTTGTCTTGCATTTTTTACGATTAAGTTGTACTTTTGCATCGTAGTCATATTAAAGACTAATTTCTAAAACATAAAACAAACAAAATAATAAACTAAAAACAAACGATTATGAAGAAATTCTTTACTTTTATTGCAGCTGTCGCTATGGCAGCAAGTGTGAATGCACAAGGTACTTACGCTGTAGCGGAAGGTGAAGCAGTGACAGCTGGTGATCAAATTAAATCTGTAAACAATGTAACTTTGACTTATTGCGAGAATGCTGGAACTGCTTTTGCGGTAGGTAAGAAGACTACTAACTGGGCTGATGCAGACTTTACAGCTTATGTTTGTGGAGTGAATAATGGTAAGTTGGTTTCTGGTGCAGCACCAACAGGTTGTGTCTATAAGTTTGATACAAAAGTAGCGGGTACTCTTACTGTTGCTGTTCAGTTGAATTCTGCTAAGGGATTTCATGTTATAGGTAGTGATTTTGCTGAGGTTGCTCTTGCTTCTTACAATTTGCCTTCTGCTGAGGATGGTGAGTCTCAAACAATGACACAGAATCCAAAGGGTGAAAATATTGTTGCCGCTAAATCTAATGGTACTGTTACTATCAATGCTGTAGCTGGTGGTACCTACTATGTTTTGGCAGCTGGTACAAGGCTTGGCTTCTATGGCTTTAAGTTTACTGCTGGTACTTCAGGTATTTCAAACATCAATGCTTCTGAGGCTGCTAACGAGGGTGCTACATTCAACCTTCTCGGTCAGAAAGTAGCAAGCAATGCTAAGGGTCTTGTTATCAAGAACGGCAAAAAGTTCATCAACAAGTAATTTCGTTTTCTCTTGCAGGACTTCGTTCCTGCGAGTCGCAAAAAATAATAAGGTCTTCTGTTTCGGCAGAAGACCTTTTTTTATATCTCGGTTCGGTGTCTTGTTGATTCAGGAGGCGTAAAGCGATAAGGCTCTTGTTGTCAATGTGTTGCATGTTTCTGCAGTCCGCATACGTTTGCTTGCCTAACAATACTTATTAACTGCAAAAATTCAACAATTACACGAAACCACATAGTTTTATCATGATTTTACGGTTAAATTTCTGTAATTATATGCTGTGGCAGAACCATAATCGCAGAAAACAATGTATATTTGTAAGCAAATCGTATAAAAAACAAGACCCGATAGCTTGACGAATCAGAGGCTATCGGGAATCAACGCTACAAAGATAGTGTTTTTTCTTGTTACAACCAAGTAAACGAACTAATATTTCAGGAGATGTTCACTATCGTCAGTTGTTTTGAGGTGGCTTTGCGAAATGCAATAGATAGCCTTTTGGTGCCAACCTTGGAACGTGATTGGTTGAAAGATTCTGTCCAAGACGATGGAAT
>UMLC01045622.1_pt1 | contig 14890 bp, 10 predicted proteins | sample 1966451 | NCBI WGS metagenome assembly UMLC01 (sample SAMEA4836193, study PRJEB28245) | human gut metagenome | biome: gut microbiome; material: fecal sample | place: Denmark | collected 2008
CGGCAGTTTCGGCGCTGTCGTTAGAGCCGAGGCGCTGTCTGACGGCTTTGTAGCCATCGAGCATAGCGCTCCGTTCAGGGCTGTCGGCAAGCAACGGCGCGAGGTGGGCGGCGATGTTGTCGGGGTTGCATAGGTGGAGCAGCAGTTCGGGCACCACTTCTTTGTCGGCGATAAGGTTTGGCAACGACACGAATCTCACTTTCAGAATGTGTTCAAACAGCTTGTATGACAGTTTTGAGCCGTTTGCCCTGTAGCATACCACCTGCGGTGTGCCGATTGCTGCGGTCTCAAGAGTCGCCGTTCCCGATGTCACCAATGCGGCTTGGGAATTGGCGAGCAGCGGATAGGCAGCGTCGTAGATTATCTTCATTCCTGGAACCACCGACTCGTAGAAGCCCCTGTCGACATTAGGCGCGCCTGCCACAATGGCCTGCACGTTTGGAAACCGGCTTGCGGCTTCAGCCATTAGCGGAAGGTTGTTGCGGATTTCTCCAAGCCGCGACCCCGGTAGCAGTGCAACGGTCGGTCTGTCGTTGTCAAGCCCGTTGGCGCGGAAGAATTCCTCTTTTGACGGCATTGTCAGCATCGCCTCCGCTATCTCGTTGGCTGTTGGGTTGCCCACATAGTCCACACGGTAGTCGTGGCGTGCGAAAAATTCAGTTTCGAACGGCAGTATAGAGAAAACTTTCTTGACGTATTTCTTTATCGACTTTACGCGCCATTCCTTCCATGCCCATACTTTCGGAGAGATGTAGTAGTAGACCGGGATTCCGATATTGAACGCGTATTTAGCTATTTTCAGATTGAACGACGGGTAGTCGATGAGAATAAGTGCGTCGGGGCGGAATTCGGCAATCGCCTTCTTTGCCCGTTTCATGTTGCCGAGGATTGTTGGCAGATGGCGCAGCACCTCGGAGAACGCCATAAAAGCCATCTCCTTGTAGTGTGTTATGGGACGGCATCCCGCGGCATGCTCCATGCAGTCGCCTCCGAAGAATGCAAACGAGGCGTTGTCGTCGTTTTTGCGAATAGCTTTGATCAGGCGTCCGGCATGCAGGTCGCCCGATGCTTCGCCAGCGATAAGAAAGTATTTCATAAGCGCAAAGATAGTGAAAAATTCCTATGAGAAGGCTTGAAACGCCATTGATAGTTGGATATGAAAGCCACATAAGTTACCTTTGTAATGAAAATCGGTGATAATGGAAGACAAAGTAGTGAAAATCGACATACGGGAAGCCATATCCAGCAAGCTGCCAAAGGCATCGCGCTGGATACCAGGATTCGTTTACCGTTGGCTTGCCCGCCTGATTCGTCAGGACGAGCTCAACCGAGTGCTTTGCGAAAACCGAGGCAAGACAGGCAGTGCTTTCGCGGAAGGCGCGTTGCAGACGCTCGGCGTGAGCGTTAGTGTGATGGGCGAGGAGAATATCCCCGCTTCCGGCAGGTTTGTATTTGTGTCCAATCATCCTCTCGGCGGGCTTGACGGCATCGGTCTGATAGCGTTTCTCGGGAAGCGTTACGGCGACGACCACCTGCGTTTTCTTGTCAACGATGTGCTGATGGCAGTGAAGCCGCTCGACAACGTGTTTTTGCCAATCAACAAATACGGCAGCCAGTCGCGCGAGTCGATGCGGGCAGTCGACGCAGCCTATGCCGGCGATTTCCAGATAGGCACTTTCCCAGCCGGACTGTGTTCCCGAGAGGGAGACGACGGCCGCGTTCGCGACCTTGAATGGAAGAAATCGTTTGTCGCCAAGAGCGTGGAAACGCATCGAGACGTCATTCCTGTATATTTTAGCGGTCTTAATTCAAGATTTTTTTATAAATTTGCAAAATTCCGCAAGAAGTTGGGCATCAAGTTCAACATAGAGTTGATTCTTCTGCCCGGCGAGATGGATAAGAATCGAGGGTCGAAATTTGAAATACGTGTAGGCAAGCCTATCCCCTGGACCACCTTCACCTCCGCCCGCCGCAGTGGCGAGTGGGCAGAAATCGTGAAGGATAAAGTGTATGGTATGGCAGACGAGCAATAGAAAATGAAAGTAGACAGCATCATAGCTCCGGTTCATAAGAGCCTGTTGAAGATGGAGCTGACGGAGGCGCGTTTTCTCCGAAGCACAAATAAAGGGCACAATGAAATCTACATTGTCGATGCCCATAACTCTCCCAACGTGATGTGGGAGATAGGTCGTTTGCGCGAGATAGCGTTCCGCACGTCGGGGGGCGGCACAGGCAAGAGCGCCGATATTGATGAGTTTGACACGATGGAGGAGCCGTGCCAGCAGCTGATTGTGTGGAATCCGGAGGCAGAGGAAATCATAGGCGGCTATCGTTTCCTTCTTGGTGAGAATATGAAGATGGACAAGAACGGAGTGCCGCGGATAGCGATGTCGCACATGTTTGGCTACTCACAGGAGTTTTTGAAAGAGAAACTTCCGTACACGCTTGAGCTTGGGCGCTCGTTTGTGTCGGTGGAATACCAGTCGACCAAGGCAGGCGTCAAGGCACTCTATGCGCTCGACAACCTGTGGGACGGACTCGGCGCGCTTACGGTGGTCTATCCGAATCTGAAGTATTTTTTCGGCAAGATGACGATGTATCCAAGTTATCCTCACGAATGCCGCAACATGATCCTGTATTTTCTTGACAAATATTTTCACGACAACGACCGCCTCGTGTATCCGTTGCATCCTCTCGACGCTCGCATCGACGAAGACAAGATGCGTCACATCTTCACCGGGTCGACATTCCGCGAGGACTATAAGATTCTCAACAGCCATATCCGGAGCCATGGCATCAATATCCCGCCGCTTGTCAACTCCTATATGAATCTGTCGCCGAAGATGCTTGTGCTCGGCACGGCAATCAATGATGAGTTTGGCGACGTTGAGGAAACGGGTATCTTTTTTGCGATATCCGACATCTATGAGGACAAGAAAATGCGTCATATCCGCACGTTCTATCACCGATTCATTGAGTATCGGCAGGAACTGGTGAGAAGAATGAGAGACTATTCACGAAACAGAAAACAATAAATAATGAATAAGAAATCAATCATTGCCACGCTTGTAGCGTTCTCGGCTATCGGAGTGGCATCGGCGGAAGCGCCATTGCAGGTTGAAGGCTCTGTGAGCGCGAATGCCGGCAGCGGCGACTTTGCGCCATATTTTATGATGGCCAACCGTGGCGGAACGCTTACGCAGCCAAAGGCGGTTGAGCTTCGCGTCAAGGCGCTGAAGGATTTTGACTTGAGCGAGAGATTCAGCTATGGTTTCGGTGCCGACCTTGTGGGAGGTTATCAGTCTAAATATACGCAGTATGACCAAGCCGTCAATACACCGGCAGTGCAGGGTCATCATCCCAATGCAATATGGTTGCAGCAGCTTTATGGCGAAGTAAAGTATCGCGGAGTGTACTTGTCGGTGGGCATGAAAGAGCGCACGTCGCCATTGATGAACGACAGTCTCGGAGTGGGCGACTACACGCAGTCGAACAACGCCCGTCCGCTTCCGCAGGTGCGTGCCGGATTTGTTGATTTTCAAAACATCCCGTTTACCAACGGATGGGTGCAGATACAGGGCGAGATAGCTTATGGCTACTACATGCAGGACGATTGGTTTGAAGACCATTTCAACTACTATAGCGGCTTTATCAACACGGGCGAATACTACAACTACAAGCGATGCTATTTCCGCACCAAGCCGTCGAAGCCGTTCTCGGTTACAGTCGGCATGCAGATGGTGACGGAATTCGGCGGCACAGCCACATCCTATAGCTATGACCGTGATAAGGGAAAAGTGAACGCGAAAGAGGATCGCTATGACACAACGTGGAAAGACTTTGTCAGAGCGTTTTTTGCGTCGGAGGGCGGAAGCAATCCTGGCGATGCTTCCTATCATTATGGCAACACGCTTGGCTCATGGGACTTCGTGGCTCGCTATCGTCTGAAAAACAACAGTGAGATCAAAGCGTTTTTCCAAAAGCCGTTTGAAGACGGGTCGGGCATCGGTTGGATGAACGGTTTCGACGGCATCTGGGGTTTGGAATATAAGAATGCGAAAAAGGGAATTGTCAATGGCGCGGTTCTGGAGTATGTAGACTTCACCAACCAAAGCGGACCGATGCACTGGGCTCCGCACGACCATCCCGGCACTAAATTTACTGATCAGGTGACAGGCGGCGACAGCTATTATCAGAATTTCCGTTGCAATCCTTACAGCAATTTCGGCATGTCGCAAGGCACAATGTTTATCCCGTCTACGATCTATGACCGACGGGGGGAAAACCGTATTTATGACAACCGTGTCAGAGGATTTCAAATCGGTGTGAGCGGTAATATTTACGCTCCGCTTGAGTATCGTCTTCTCGTAAACTACCGCAAGTCGTGGGGCACATATTCCAATCCACGTCTGTCGGTGGTCGACAACACATCGTTTATGCTTGAGGGAACATACCATTTCAAGCAGGTGAAAGGGCTGACGCTTAACGGACAGTTGGCGTTTGACAAGGGAGCGCTTGCCGGCGGCGACAATTTCGGAGTGTTGCTCAGTGTGAAATACAATGGATTATTTGATATTTTCAAACGATAGGAAATGAAGAAGTTGACGATAATATTTGCTTTTATGGCAATGCTTGCCATGTCGGGCTGCGTGCAGAACAACGGTCATATCGGACATTGGTTCGGACAGTGGAAAGTGGAGCGTGTGACCATTGACGGTCAGGATGATGCGGATTACGAAGGCGGCGTGTTCTTTTGCTTTCAAGGCGCGGTGTTCGGAGTGCGGACAAGCACCGGCGGGATGTGGTACGGAAGATGGGAGGAAAACGACAAAGGCATGGCGGATGTGGTGTTCAATACCGATGAGAGTGCTGTGCCTCCGGCTTATTTGCATGTGCATCTTGATGAAAAAATGGTTTTCCGCCTTGTGTCGCACAAAGGCCACGACAAGGTGCTCGAATACGTGGGTCCTGACGGCAAGACCTATACATACTACCTTAAGAAATGGTAGCCGATTGGGAAATCCCGTTGAAAAGTAGTACTTTTGCAAATCAATAAGAAAACAAATAAAAAACATATATCGATGAATAATTTCGTTGAAGAACTAAAATGGCGCGGTATGGTGCACGACATGATGCCGGGCACAGAAGAGCAATTGCAGAAAGAAATGACTACTGCCTATGTCGGCATCGACCCAACGGCAGACTCTCTGCACATCGGACATTTGGTGAGCGTAATGATTTTGCGCCACTTCCAGCGTTGCGGCCACAAGCCGTTGGCGCTTATCGGCGGAGCAACAGGTATGATCGGCGACCCGTCTGGAAAGTCGGCAGAGCGCAATCTGTTGACAGAGGAAGTGCTTCGTCACAACCAGGACTGCATCAAGAAGCAGCTGTCTAAATTCTTGGATTTCGACAGCGACGCTCCCAACGCAGCCGAGTTGGTCAACAACTATGACTGGATGAAGGAATTCTCGTTCCTCGACTTCGCGCGTGAGGTGGGCAAGCATATCACAGTGAACTATATGATGGCGAAAGACAGCGTGAAGCGTCGTTTGAACGGCGAGGCCCGCGACGGACTGTCGTTCACCGAGTTTACTTATCAGCTGCTCCAGGGTTATGACTTCCTGCACCTTTACGAGACAAAGAACTGCAAACTCCAGATGGGCGGCAGCGACCAATGGGGCAACATCACCACAGGAACTGAGTTGATACGCCGCACGAACGGCGGAGATGCTTTCGCCCTCACATGTCCGCTCATCACGAAAGCCGATGGAGGCAAGTTCGGCAAGACGGAGTCGGGCAACGTATGGCTTGACCCGCGCTACACATCGCCTTACAAATTCTATCAGTTCTGGCTCAACGTCAGCGACGACGATGCCCAACGCTACATAAGAATCTTCACATTCCTCAGCCGTGAGGAGGTAGAGGCGTTGGTTGCAGAGCATCTTCAGGCTCCTCATCTGCGTCTGCTCCAGAAGCGTTTGGCAAAAGAGGTGACAGTGATGGTTCACTCCGAGGCGGATTATGAGTCGGCGGTAGAGGCGTCAAACATCCTCTTCGGCAATGCCACAGCCGACGCTCTCCATAAACTTGACGAAGACACATTCCTCGCGGTGTTTGAGGGAGTGCCCCAGTTTGAGGTGTCGCGCGACGTGGTTGCCGGCGGAGTCAAGGCGGTTGACCTTTTTGCCGAGCATGCCAAGATTTTTGCATCTAAAGGCGAGATGCGCAAGTTGACCCAGGGTGGCGGTGTTTCGCTCAACAAGGAAAAGCTTGCGGCGTTCGACCAGGAGGTGACAACAAAAGATTTGCTTAACGACAAGTATCTGCTTGTGCAGCGAGGCAAGAAAAATTATTTCTTGATAGTTGTGAAGTAGGTAAAATGCGCATATAGACAAAACGCGACCAGGATGCCGTGATTCGGCTTGCTGGCCGCGTTTCTCTTTTTTACGAAAATCTCAACGAGTTAAAAATGTGGTTTTGATGGGGTATGTTGCTGAGCCAGTGTAAAAAAAGCGGATTGTAAAAAGGAGAAAATTTTTGCTCAGAAAAATAAACGAAAGCAAATGCCGCCTGAACAGGTTTTAGATTGTAATTAGAGGTGTTAAATTGTTATTGCATTGATAGAGTGTGATTTATGTGTCGGCGCGTCTGGAATAGAGTGAAAAATGCGCAAATGTTAAATTTAACACTTTCTATTAACACTTTATAATGATTGAAAATTGTGGCAAATGTGAAGATAAAAAAGGAAAAATCTGAAAATTTGTCAGTAAAAATAAGTTTAAAAAGCAAACTTTTAGTACAGTGTTTTGTGCTGACAAGCGGCGGAAGCAGGCAAAAAACGACATATTGACCAAAATGAAATAAGTGGCTGAAACTCATACCAGTCGCCATTAGCAGACTGCAATTAAATGTAGGAAATTGATTTTTAGAGTGTTATATAAGTATGTCGTATAACATAAAACTAATAAACATTTCCAACCTTTAGGAAAGTAAAAAATAGTGAAAGAAAACTTGCACGGACGGAAAATCGGTTGTAACTTAGCAAAGTGCTACAGAAAGCGATAATTTGAATATAAAAAGAGATGAATTAGCGTTTTGATTAGAAAAAAGTGATAATAAAAACGAGCAAATAGTGCCGTCTTATCTTAATTTCGCTAAGAAGATTTAACAAAGGAAGCTTTCGCTCCGGTAATAGATTGTAATTGCCGGGAAAAGGAACAGAAAAGAAATATTTATTGTGTGTTTTATATAATTGTTTAAAAGATTTATGAGACTAAAGAAATTTGTCATGATGGCCTTGATGTCATTGCTCAGTTTGTCGGCATACGCTGACGTGACTGTGACAGGCATCGTGGTAGAAGCCGGGACGAACGACCCTATCATTGGAGCCTCAGTGGTAGAAAAAGGGCGTACGTCTAATGGAGTCGCAACCGACGTAGACGGTGCGTTTACGCTGACTCTTCCTTCTTACGATTCTCGCATCGTTGTTACCTATGTAGGTATGAAGGCGAAGGAAGTGAAAGCCTCTTCCAAACCTCTCACAATCGTACTCGATTCAGATTCGCAGACATTGGACGAGGTCGTTGTAACAGGTATGTCTAAAGTGGACAAACGAATCTTTACCGGAGCAACGACTCAGATTTCAGCCGACAAGGCAAAGCTGGATGGTGTGAGCGACGTATCTCGTTCACTTGAAGGCCGTTCAGCCGGTGTGTCGGTGCAGAACGTGTCTGGAACCTTCGGTACAGCTCCAAAAATCCGCGTGCGTGGTGCGACATCAATCTATGGCGCCAGCAAGCCGTTGTGGGTAGTCGACGGAGTTGTTATGGAAGACGCAGTAGAGGTGTCAGCCGACGACCTTTCATCGGGCGATGCCGTGACATTGATTTCTTCTGCAATCGCAGGTCTTAACTCAGACGATATCGAGAGCTTCCAGATTCTTAAGGACGGTTCAGCAACTTCTATCTATGGTGCCCGCGCCATGGCAGGTGTGATTGTCGTAACGACAAAGAAAGGTAAGGCAGGCCATACACGCGTAAGCTATACAGGAGAGTTGACCACCCGCTTGAAACCTCATTATTCAGAGTTCAACATCAGCAACTCACAGGAGCAGATGGGCATCTATCGCGAGATGGAGCAGAAAGGATGGCTTGAGTTTGCCAACTTGGCAAAAGCGTCGACATCAGGTGTTTATGGTAAGATGTATCAGCTGATTGCCTCTTATGCCGATGGTAAGTTCGGAATTGAGAACACTCAGGCCGCGAGAAACGCATACTTGCGTGAGGCAGAGTTCCGCAACACCGACTGGTTTGACCTGTTGTTCAGCAATGCGGTGCTTCAAAACCACTCGTTCAGCATCGCCGGCGGTACAGACAAGGGTAACTTCTACACATCATTGTCAGTGATGAACGATCCGGGATGGACATTGTCGAGCAACGTTCGCCGTTACACATTCAATGCCAATGCATCTTATCAGATCTCTCCGACATTGAAATTCAGTGTTTTGACATCAGACTCATACCGTCAGCAGAAAGCTCCTGGGACATTGAGCTCTTCTACCGACGCCGTAAACGGAACAGTGAACCGCGATTTCGATATCAACCCGTACAGCTACGCAATCAACGCATCGCGCGCATTGGATCCAACAGAGTACTACACTCGCAACTATACAAGTTTCAATATCTTCAACGAGCTTGACAACAACTATATCGATATCAATGTGACTGACTTGAAATTCCAGGCAGAATTGAACTGGAAGCCAATCAAAGGACTTGATATCAACGCTTTGGGAGCATATCGCTACCAGAGCAGCGTTCAGCAGCACTATGTGAAGGACAACTCGAACCAAGCCAACGCTTACCGCGCAGGTATCGATCCGGAAGACGCTACAATCCGCGATTCCAACTCGTTCCTTTACACAGACCCTGACGATCCAAACGCATTGCCAGTGTCGGTAATGCCACAAGGAGGTATTTATTACAACGACACCTACACCGTGTCGCAGTATGACTTCCGTGGAACGGCAACATACAACAAGACATGGAACAACACCCACATTTTCAATGTGATGGGTGGTTTGGAAGTAAGTTCAACCGACCGTAAGTCAATCGGCTGGGAAGGCTGGGGCTTTGTCTATGACAACGGCGGTGTTCCTTCGCTCGACTACAAGCTCTTCAAGCAGCAGATTGAGGAAGGTCACACTTACTATGCAATCTCTCCTTCATACCGCCGCAGCTTTGCAGCGTTTGCCAACGCAACATATTCATACAAAGCACGCTACGTGCTCAACGGAACAATCCGTTATGAGGGAACCAACAAGTTGGGTATGTCGCGCAACTCACGCTGGTTGCCAACGTGGAACGTGTCAGGTGCATGGAACGCACACGAGGAAGGCTTCTTCAGAGAGAAAGTTGACCCAAAAGTGCTTTCACACGCAACAGCCCGTGTGTCATACTCACTTACAGCCGACAGCGGACCGTCAAGCATCTCCAACGCCACACCTATTTATACATCAGGAACAGCATGGCGTCCGTCGGCATCCGACCAAGAGCTTATGCTTGAGCTTTCGACACTTGGAAACTCAGAGCTGACTTACGAGAAGAAACACGAGTTCAACTTCGGTGTCGACCTCGGCTTCTTGAACAACCGTATCAACGCCAGCGCTGATATCTATTTCCGTAACAACTTCGACCTTATTGGTTTGACTTATACTCCGGGTGTCGGTGGTGAGTCGATGAAATATGCCAACGTAGCATCGATGAAGTCGCATGGTGCCGAGGTTACAATTTCAACCAGCAACCTTAGCCCAGAATTGAAGGATTGGAAATGGTCGACCGACTTGACATTCTCTAAGACCAAGAGTGAGATTACCGATCTCCAGTCGCGTTCGAGCAACATCTACCTTGTCAATGGCGCAGGCTACGCATTGCAGGGTTATCCAGTGCGCTCACTGTTCTCTTATCAGTTTGCTGGTTTGAACGAACAGGGTATTCCTCAAGTAATCAACGAGAACGGGGAAGTGGTTACGTCCGACGTGAACTTCCAGAGCTTCGACGCAACCCACCTTGTATATGAAGGTCCTACCGACCCGACCATCACCGGTGGATTCGGCAACACCGTAAGTTGGAAAAACTTCCGTTTGAACGTGTTCTTGACTTACTCGTTCGGCAACAAGATCCGTTTGGATCCGGTGTTCAAATACAGCTACGACGACATGCAGGCATTGCCACGCGAGTTTAAGAACCGTTGGGTGACTCCGGGCGATGAGATGTACACAACCATCCCTGCAATCGCAACTTACCGTCAGTATGTCGCTGACTCACAATTGTCGCGAGCATACAATGCTTACAACTATTCAACAGAGCGTATCGCCGACGGCGGATTCGTCCGTCTGAAGGAAATCTCGTTGACTTACGACCTTCCGGAATCGTTCTTGAAGAAGATTCGTTTCTCATCGGCATCGGTTAAGGTGCAGGCCACCAACCTCTGTCTGCTTTACGCCGACAAGAAGTTGAACGGTCAGGATCCGGAATTCTTCAACACAGGTGGTGTGGCAACTCCTAACCCGAAGCAGTTCACATTCACTCTTCGTTTCAGCTTGTAGGATTGTAAAACAAATTAATAGACAACAGAATTATGAAATTGCAAAAATTATTATATATAGGTGTTGCTGGATTGGTATCACTCACATCGTGCAGCGATTTTCTTGATCATCTGCCCGACAACCGTATCGATCCGCAGAATCCGAAGCAATTGCAGTTGATGCTCGTAGACGGATATGTGAATTACGACTACGCAACAATGTGCGAGTTGAGTTCGGACAACATAGTCGACAACCACGCTCCAGATGCGAATGGTGTGACTTATGAAGCTACAGGCTCAAATGACCCTATTCTCGACCAGTTCTTCGCATGGGAAGACGCCAACATGTCGAGCAAGCAGGATTCTCCGACAGCTGTATGGCAGGGATGCTATCATGCAATCGCCGTAGCCAACCACGCGTTGAAGAAAGTAGAGGAGTTCAAGGCTGCCGGCAAGTTTACAACAGGCGAGGACGCCGACCGTTTGAATGCCGCCTATGGCGAGGCATTGCTCGTCCGCGCTTACCATCATTTCATTCTTGTCAACTTGTTCTCAAAGCAGTATGGCAAAACCAGCGCAACAGACCAGGGTATTCCTTACTCGACAGAGCCTGAAGACAAGGTGCAGGTTGCTTACGAGCGCGGTACCGTAGCTCAGGTTTATGACAAAATTGAGGCAGACCTTATTGAAGGTTTGAAATACGTAAGCGACCAGTACTATTCAGTGCTCCGCTACCACTTCAACACAACGGCAGCCAACGCATTCGCAGCGCGCTTCTATCTTTTCAAGCGTGACTATGTGAAGGCAGAGCAGTATGCAACAGCCGCTCTCGGTGCGAGTCCAGCTGAAAAGATGCGTAAGGATTATTGGTCAACATCGTTCACATCGTTGAACTCCGACGCTACAACATTCTACTCATCGTCGTCGTCGTCCAACTTCTTGTTGATTCCGACCAACTCAATCGCATTTATCTCAATGTGTAACAACTACTACGCTGCCGGTGCACGCTATGCATGCAACCGCGGCGCGGCAACCTCCACCCTTTATGGTTATGGACCATGCTGGAACACCAACTTCCTGCCTACAATGGCTCAGCACCTTTACGTGAACAGCAAGCAGGAGTATGGCATGTGGCCGTCATGGATGTATATGTTGTTTGAGTATACCGACAAGGTAGCCGGCATTGGTTATCCTAAGCGTATCCGCGCAGAGTTTACCGGCGAGGAGACATTGTTGACACGTGCCGAGGCTCGCATCTTCATGGGTAAGATCGATGAGGCAGTCAGCGACTTGAACATTTGGGCACAGTCGCACGACACAGATGCCTCACACCCGTTGTCGCAGCTGACATCTACCGTCATCAAAGATTGGTATAAAAAGGAGAATGCTACAAGCAATGGCCAGGATCCACGAGCTTACATCCTTCAGGATCTCAATATTGAACAAGTGTGCGAACCGGCACCGGGCAACACGTCGTATACGCTTGACGACAACAAGTTGCCTTATCTCTGGTGTGTGCTTCACTTCCGTCGCATCGACCAGGTGTTTACAGGAACCCGTTGGTTCGACATCAAGCGTTTCGGCATCGAGATTACCCACCAGATTGGCCGTACACGTACAGAAGTGTTGAAGCTTGACGACGACCGTCGCGCCTTCCAGATTCCAACCGAGGCAATCCAGGCGGGTCTGACCCCGACACCGCGTGCGGTAAAGGGCACAACTGAGTCGGCAATGACGAAGGCAAATCTTAACTTGTCAATTGTAAGATAAACATAATCAATTAAATTATCAGACAATCATGAATTTCAAAAAATATATTTATATAGCAGCTGTTGCTCTCGGAATGGGTGTGACGTTTGCGGCATGCTCCGACGATGATCTCGATCCGAACAGCATCTTCGACGACAGCGAAGGTCAGCTTGACCCTACATCGCCGACTTATCAGCTCGACAAGTTCTGCGACGACAGCCTCCGCGTGCCTTACAACTGCGCGTTGACTTACCGCATGAAGGACGTGATGACCGACAAGAGCTACAACTTGGTTCCAGCCAAGTATGAGAACTCTGTCGATTTGGCAGTGCTTTGCAAGTACTACTGGTTTGACGTGTACTACAGCGTTGTTCCTGACAAGGACTTCTTGAAGAAATACGGACCCCGCATTCTTCACTTCATCGGTTCGTCGGCAGTCAACCCCGCCAACCACACAGAGGTGCTCGGTTTGGCAGAGAGCGGAATCAAGATTTCCCTCTACAAACTTAATGCGATGAACTTGAACAGCATCAAGGATCTCAACGACCGTTATTTCCACACAATGCACCACGAGTTCGCCCACGTGCTTCACCAGACCAAGACCTATCCAAAGGAATTCGACCAGTTGTCAAACGGTCACTATGACGCTCTTGGATGGCAGGACCGCAATGCAGCTGAAGTTGCTTCGCTCGGCTTCACCACACCTTATGCAAGCAGCCAGCCACGTGAGGACTTTGCAGAGACCATCTCAAACTACATCACAATGACTGATGCTGAATGGGCGGCTCTTGAGAAATTGGCTGCATCCAACTATCAGGGCAAGGACGACGGCGTAGACGGATTGGCAATTTTGAAACAAAAGGTGGAAATTGCCCGCAACTGGCTCCGTGACTCATGGGGAACCGACCTTGACAAGCTCCGCAATGAGGTTCAGACTCGCCAGAACGCTTACAGTATCGACTTGTTGAAAGAGTTGAGAAAGCAGGTTTACGACATTCCAGTTCCTGGAAAATAAGGAAAAAAACAGGTGTAACCAATAAAAACAATGCAAAGAATTATGAAAAAAACAATTGCTATATTATTAAGCGTTTCCTGCCTGTTTGGTCTTAACTCGTGCTTCAAGACCGAGGAAGATATCTTTGACCAGTCTCCGGCGCAGCGCTTGAACAAGTTGACAAGCGACTACCGCGAGGTGCTCTCTGGCTCAGAGAACGGCTGGGTGCTTCAATATTTCGCATCGGGAACCGAGCAAGGCTATCCGTTTGTGATGAAGTTTGACAAAAGCGGCAAGGTGACAATCGCCGGCAACAACAGCGTGTCGACCGGTGGTGTATATAAAGAGGAATCATCGACTTACGATTTCGTACAGGATATGTCGGTTGTGTTGACTTTCGACACATACAATGAAATCTTCCACGAATTCTCTTCTCCACAAACCGACGGTGTGGGCCACGGCGGCGACTATGAGTTCCAAATGAAGGGTATGAGCGCCGACAAGGACACCATATACGTTATGGGTAAGAAATCGGGCATCGACATGCGCCTCGTGCGCTTCCCGATGGGGGCACAATATACCGACGCCGCTGGCGCGACAAAGACTGTCGACAGCTGGGCAGACTATTTCAAGGTTATCGAAGCTAACACAGCGCGCTTGTTCAACAACAAGATTTCAGGCTATACGCTCTCTTCAGGCGATGAGACGTTTGACGTTGACGGCCTCGGCGTGGGAGTCATGGCGCTTACTCCGGTAGGCTTGTCGGAAATCGAGGCGGCATCCCGCACTTACTATCGCGGTATCATCGTAAATCTTGACAACACTGTCCGCTTGTCGTCGCCATTCGAGGGCGAGAAAGGTAAGTTCAGCGTTCAGGATTTGGCAATCGATGCGGCAAACACCAAGATGACGTCGCCTGACGGCACAGTGACGCTCAACGCGCCTACTGTAGAGCAGCTCTTCAAGATGGCAGGTGCAAGCTGGATGATTGACCCAGAGACAATGACCGCAAAGACAAAAACGCTCTACGATGCGGCTGTTGAAGGCGCTGCAACCAAGAAGCGTACAGTGGAGTTCGGTTATCAGTATGACTCAAAGACTGGAAAAATCTGTATGGTAGTCAAATTGCTTCAGGCTGGCACAACCAAGGCATCTGTGGCATTGTTCTATCTCGACGCTACAGTGGCAAGCGACGGAACATTGACATATACAGCCGATGGCTCGGGTGACCGCAATGCGCAGTCGTACAGCAAGAATGTGCCTGGACTGCTTGATTTTGTCAAAGGTATGGCTGGAAGCTACGGCGTTACAGCAGAGACTCCGTTCTCTCCGGCGCAGATGAAGTTCGTGAATAAAGCTGACGGCAACGACACGTTTACAGCAAAATTGAACTAAGAAAGTCAAAATCCAAATCTAAACAGTTTCCGGCTGCGGTTTCGCAGTCGGAAACTTTGTTTTTGGGGGACAGAGCGTTGGCGTTTATACAACCGCTCTTCGGCGGTAGTTGCGAATGCGTCGATGTCACGGGGTAGGCAAGCCAACCCCGTGCTAACATATATAACC
>UMLC01043113.1_pt1 | contig 14679 bp, 10 predicted proteins | sample 1966451 | NCBI WGS metagenome assembly UMLC01 (sample SAMEA4836193, study PRJEB28245) | human gut metagenome | biome: gut microbiome; material: fecal sample | place: Denmark | collected 2008
ATCAACCAATATCAATTTCTCAGAATTAAACGACAATCCCTAACTTAATAGCACATAACGATAACGACAACACAAATTTAGACGCAAAGGTACAACAAAAGTGTAATACTGCCAAATCTGATGTAAATAATTCAAGTTTCGCAAGCTCAGAAGTTAAAGGAGTTAAAGGAGTTATCGCTCCCTACGGTCGCTGAGGAGTTAAGACAACAGTCTTTTTGGCGTAGTTTTTTAAGCAGCAAGACATACGTCTTAACTCCTTAACTTCCTTAACTCCTTTAACTTCCTGATATGCGAAAGTTCAGTAAATAAATTAAATGTGTTTTAGACTTCCAACGGAGAAATTTGGGGATTTACCACAAATGGCAAGATTATATCGACCCAAGCGTGGTAAATGCAGATACTCCAATCCACGAATACACTCATATTTGGGCAGAGGTCTTGCGTGAGAACAATCCAAAGGAATGGAACAACATTGTTGGATTGATGGATGGTACAACTCTTTGTAATCAAGTGAAGAGAGACTACACCGAACTGATGACAGAAAGCGATGTTGCAGACGATGTCTTAGCAACCTTTATTCGGCATGAGCCTTCAACCATTCCAATCTGCGCTGATCGGGCAAATGCTTTACTTGGAAATTCTCAAACTTTGCCTTGAAGCCTTCGCCATCAGGACAAGCTGTAGCCAAACCAACCATGACAGGAGTGTTGTCCTGCATCCAGCAGTTGCGCATCATAGTATAGGTCTTGTCATCGAAAGAATAGAAAATCTCAATGGCGTCCAAACGGCGTACTGCCTTTATCCATACGAAATCTACAGGCTTGTCGAGTGAGATAACGCTCCAGTCGCTAGTGTGATGAGTGACAACACAACTCAAGTTGTATTTGCCGCCAACATACTCAATACCAGCCTTCAACCAGTTTTCCTTATCTATTCTGATCATAAGGCCAGCCTGATCGAAGCGCACCTTGTAATCGCCAGAAACCTTAACCTTAGCTTCAAACTCACCACCATAAGTGTTGTAATAGAAAGGAGCGTCGTCCACCGTAAAGCCATAGTGCGAGATGCGCCAATAATCGCAATGGCCAGGAACATCCATAGTCAAGGTGTTGTTCTTGATTTCATAACTTGACGGCTCATTAAACCATGTCATTTTCTCTAATTTCTGTGCATGCATTGGCAGGGCTAATGCCGCAGCCATCACACAATTCATAATCTTCTTCATTATTATTTCTTTTAATTAGTCTTATACCAATAACAGTTGTTTTGCTTTGTTGCAGGCTTCTGTCATATTGGATACCTGCATCTTGTTGATGATGTTCTGACGATGGCGGTCTACGGTATTCTTGCTGATGTCAAGTTTGGAGGCAATCATTTTGCTTGACATTCCTTGACTTACCAATTTAATGACGGTTATTTCGCGCTCACTCAATAGCTGCTTTTCGTCAATGTCGATCTGACGTTCCTCGCCCGTGAGCGTGTTCTTCATGACAGCCACTTTGCTTGTTTTGACAGCAAGGTTGAAAAGACAAATGGCATAGCTTACACCTCGTTGCCCCTTGCCTTGGAAATAGAAAATACGATGGAGCGTGTTCAAATAATTTCCGCTCTTGTCTGCCATACGCATGGTGTTCTCCATATACCAGTCGAATGCGTTGTCAGTATGTGATGTAATGACAAAATGGTTGTATGCCAATTCCTGCAGATTGCGGCGACGCCGGTCGTCAGGGTGGATGCGACACAGTATCTTCTCTTCCCAAATAGAATCTATTTTTTCATAGCTTCCAGCGGGGTCAAAACCTAAGACGTTGCTCGTCCTACCATAATATATATAACTTTTGTCTGTACGCAGATTGCTAAGCACGGCAATGGAATTCTCGCACATAGCATAAGATTTTGCTATAAGCCGAAGTCTATGTTCCTCGTCCTCATCAAACATGCCATCCATCTGCTTGCGTAATTTCTCATTCAGTTTATCATTAATCTCACTCATAACTAATATGATTATGAGTGCAAAATTAGACTAAAAAAATTATAATCACAAATAACTAATAGAAAAAATCAGTCCTAATGGTCATTTATCAGTATGGCAATTTTCTTAATGGCCCGACAGACGATTTACCATGGCGATTGCGGATGGAAACAGGAATAAAGAACATTATTCTACTCGAAAATGAACATTTCTCCTTAAACTTTCAGGTATAATCTGCGTCTAATTCTTTAATGGTGTAAAAAATCTATCACAACTTAGGTATTATATTTTTAAAATTTGTGACTTATGAAAAGATTTTTTCAAATATTGATGTTGACAGACAAGCTAAATACGTTCTTGAGATAGAATATGAACAGAATAAAGGAAGAGAAGCAAGTAGTGGAGCAGATGATACGTCTGTACTGCAGGAAGATGGAGGGCAACAAGGTATTGTGCCCTTCTTGCAAAGAGTTGCTACAATACGCTGTTGCAAGACTGGAACGTTGCAAGTTCGGCGAGAACAAGCCAACTTGCAAGAAATGTCCCATCCACTGCTATCGCCCTCAGATAAAAGAACAAATGTGCAAAGTGATGCGCTGGGCAGGTCCGAGAATGATTTTGTATCACCCGGTTGCTGCCATCAAGCACATCATAAGAGAATTGTAACAAGCGGGAATAACAATACAGATTGCAATAATGGCCTATTTACCTCTATGAATGGGGATAAACTAAAATGGTGTGTGTAATCGCAAGAAATAATGTGAAAGTATGTAAAATGATACCTTGCTTTTGGCGATCACTATAGATTAGCATTGAAATATGTTGCCAAAATGTTGCAAAAAATAGAAAAGAAAAAATCCTAACAGCTCAATATCAAGCAGTTAGGATTTCTCTGTGTGCGCCTGATAGGACTCGAACCTACACGGCCTGAACCACTAGATCCTAAGTCTAGCGCGTCTACCAATTTCGCCACAAGCGCATTTTCGAGTGCAAAGATACAACTTATATTTCAATTAGAAGAAGAAAAACACAAAAAAACTTGGAAGTTGCTTGCTTTTTCGCAATTTTATTACTATTTTTGCAAACTGAGATAATGGCGGGAACCTATACCTCAAAGAACTTTAGCAAGTTCTGTTACAATTACTTCCCAACTTGAGAAGCCAGAATTACGAACCCCAAAAGATGATATCACAGATGAATATACCAACTATTTTTACCCAGGTAGAGTTTTTCTACTCATTGGCATGCTATACTGTCATCCTGTCTTGCACATTCTGTGCCATAGTGAGATGGTGTCACATGTGCCATCCTTTCGACAAGCAGGGCGATTACTTTTACCCTGCTCGCCGGCAGATGACTTTCTTCTATGCTGCCACCGCCTTGCAGTTGCCATACGTGCTGTGCCCGGCAGATCCTGGAACATGGTTTTTCGCACGAAGCTTTGGCATTCTTTACTATCCCGTATGCTTTGCCATGCTCTACCACCGCTATTTCCAAATGGGAAAGATGTGGCGAAAGGTGTCGTCCATCTTCTATTTCCTCACCCCTTTCCTGCTGCTCGGCGGTTTGTTCACCATTGTGGTTTTCCATGCGGAGGAGATTCTTCTGCCCTACAAACTGCAATGGGAATGTGTCGTAGGAGGCATGAGCATCCTGCTGTCCATACCTATGATAAGAGTAGGCAGATGGCTCATCAGGAAGGTTGACGAATACCACACACAGAACTTCTCGAGTGATTCCGACTTTCCTTTTGCCTTCGCCAAGAAGATACTTTACCTGCCCGTGATGTGGCTCTTGGTGATGTGGACCCAATTCCTCGTTGACAGCCAACTGCTGAAAGCCTTCATCGACCTGTTCCTTGCAGCATGGCAAATACGATTTCTCTGCAGAATTCTGCATCCCAACAAACTGATTCATTCTGCACAGGGACAGGAAGACATGGACACGATAGCGCAGGACAACATAGAACGAGTGCTTAAAGAAACTGAATTCTTCGAGCAAATAGTGCTGTCGGCAGACAACCAAACAATGGAGGAAACAAATATCAAAGATATAGAAAATGCCGACGACGAACCGGAACTACAGGAGCGCAACAGGGAAAACAGCAGGTTGCAGATAAAACAGGAAAACTGGGAGTCGGTAAAAAACGAGGTGCTGACCATCGTAAGCCGCAGATATCTGGAACCCAGCCTGAAGCGAATAGAAGTGGTGCGCGATGTCAGTTCGATGAACCACACTCTGGCAGGCACCTTCATCACTCAAGTGGGATTCTACAGACTGGTCAACGCTTTCCACATCCGTCATTACGAAAGGCTGATGGCGTCCGACTCTTCTGCCAACATAGGACAGGAAGCCGCTGCCGAGCTGTGCGGTTTCAAGAACAGATGGGGACTCACCAATGCCAGAAAGCGACTCAAAGACTTCGACTACGACCTGATAGAGAAGTATGTGAGTTGAACTTTTTAGCTTTTTACTCAACTTTCGCTTTACTCAACTGTCTTCACGGAAGTTCTGTAATTGTTTTCAGTTCGTTATGAATTTGTTATGACTCTTGTATAAAAATCTCCGTTCCGTGATACGGAATGGCCGTTCCGTATCACGGAATGGCGGTTCCAAACTACGGAATGCACGTTCCGTATCACGGAACGGAGATTTTTATAGCTAAAACAAAACATTTATGCAGTAAAAGAATAAGATTTCTGTGGTTTTACGATTTAAGTTGCCCACTCTAAGCATTTGTGCAGAATCGTTTCCTTAAACGTATGGAGGGAAAAATAATATAAAAGCACAATATAGGTATAAAAACTGTTTGAAAGGAACAAAATCAACGTGAACGTGCGGTGGATTTAGTTAAAAAATACTGAATCCACCGCACGTTCACGTTAAAAAACTGAGGTTCACAACAAAAAACTGAGGTTCACTCCCGTTGATTAGTTTTTACTTATTTTTGCAGTCAAAAAAGTAATAACCTATTTTATTAACTGCTTCCCTTTTTAATATTTATATTGTAATAAGATATATGAAAGTAAATATATTTAAAAGGTATATAAGGAAAAGTGGAGCTTAAAAACTAAATTAATTATGAAAAAGAAGTTTTATCCTATGTTGCTCATAGCAGCCTTGAGCTTGTCGGCATGTACGGACGTAACTGAACCTACTGTCGATTATGGTGGAAACACATTTATCAATGACTACTCAGCACTGGTAGATGCAGTCAATAACTTAAACAAGACGCTGAAAGAGCGATTTGATGCCCTCAATACATTGTTGAGAGACGGCATGGCAGACATTAAGGTAGCAGTAGACGCCAATACAGGTGCCATCACCATATTGAGCGAGAACACCAAGAACGGTCTGAAAGACATCAACACATCTCTATTTAATGGTTTCGAAGCCTTAACCGCACAGTTGACCACACTCACAGGTCAGGTAACCGCACAAGGCGAAGCCATCGTATATGCCATGAATCAGAATGGCGATATACTGCGCCTGCAGATCGATACCACCGGTAAGCTTATCTCAGCACAGATCTTGGCTTCTGGCAATGCCCTTGTAGATGTGATCAACAACCAGGGCAACACCATGGCTGAGCGCATAGCTGCCTTGACAGCTGCCGTGAAGGGTGGATTTGCCGACATCAAGGTGGAAATTAACAAGAACACGGGTGCTATCACCGCACAGGGCGAAAGCCTGAAGGCTGGTCTTAACACCATCAACACCACACTGCTCAACGGCTTCACAGCCATCAAGACTACGATAGACGATAATGGCAATAAGATGGTGACCGCATTGAGCGAAAATGCTGAGGTTCTGCGCCTGCAGATTGACACCACTGGCAAGCTCCTCAATGCTACCTTAATCGCCAAGGCAGATGCTATCATCAAGGCTATCAACGACCAGACAGCAAGTTTGGAGTCTCGCTTCAATGCACTGACCACAGCTATAGAGACAGGTTTGGCCAACATCAAGGTGGAAATCAACAAGAACACAGGTGCCATCAAGCTCCTCGATGACAACACTCAGGGCAGCTTAGGCAATATCAACACCAGCTTGCTCAAGATAGACGAAACACTCATCAACGGCTTCACAGCCATCAAGACCACAATAGACGAAAATGGCAATAAGATTGTGACCGCAATGGACAGAAATGGTGAGGTTCTGCGCCTGCAGATTGACACCACTGGCAAGCTCCTCAATGCTACCATCGTGGCTAAGGCTGATGCCATCATCAAGGCTATCAACGACCAAACAAAGAGTCTGGATGCACGTCTCAATGCACTCACATTAGCTGTACAGACTGGTCTCGCTGACATCAAGGTAGAAATAGACAAGAACACGGGTGCCATCAAGCTTCTTGAGAATACCACCCAGGCAGGTCTTGCTCAGATCAACACTACGCTTGTTAATGGTTTCACCGAGCTGAATACCCAGATTGACAATCATGGCAAAAAGATCGTGACTGCTATTGGTCAAATGAGTGATACGTTCGAAGCACAGAGCAGACTGCTCCGCCTCACCATCGACACCAACGGCTCACTCATCATAGCACAGCTCAAGAGTAGCATCCTCAACCTCACAACAGAATTGAAGAGCCAGGCTCTTACTCTGGGTAGCAAGATTGAAGCCATCAACACCACCGTTGGTGCAGGACTCGCAAAGATTGAGGTTGTCAACGACAAGATCAACACCACGCTCGACCTCCGTCTCACAGCAGTGGAGAACAAACTTGGTAGCAACAACACTTCACTTGGCGAGATCAAGACAGAACTCAGCAACCTGAAGACCGCCATCGACAACGTGAACACCAACATCACCGCGGGCTACACAGCAGTAAAGGGTAGCATCGATGACATGACTGGACAACTCACCGTTAAGTTGAGTGACAACACAACAGCCATCGTCAACATGGAGAACGGCATGAAGGACCAGCTCATCGCTCTGAAGCAAATGATTGAGCAGCAAGGCGGCAAGATCGTTACAGCCATCGGTAAGAATGGTGACGTCATCGTAGCAGCAGTCAACGCTCAGGGCACAGTTCTCGGAACAGCCATCACCACACAGAGTGGAGAGATCAAGGGCTCTATCACAGGTTTGGAGAACGGCATCAAGAATGCCATCACCCAGCAGACTACCGACATGAATCTCAAAATCGCAGGAGTGGTTGATGCCATCACAGCACAGACCGCCGCTCTCAACACTGCTATCGCTAATGGAGTTAGCAAGGTTGTAAAATCTAACACCAAGTTGCAGAATGCCCTTACCACAGCCATTAATGAGCTGAAGGACAAGCAGGATGCCAACTCACAGGCCATGCTGAAGCAACTGGAAAAGATGGCTGCCGACAACGGCATCTATCAAGATCCAGCCGACAAGACCTCTGTATACATGGAACCAGCTATGTGGGCAGCAGTCAATGCAAATCCAGAACTGAAGAAAATCATCTCTGACATGCTTGAGGTACAGAAGCCTACCATCCTGTGCAACGCCTACTATCTGGCAGAAACTGGAATGATACAGAACAACGACTTCGTCACGGTAGAAAATGAGAAAGTATTGTCTACAACAACTGACGTAGTGGCAGGCACACTCCAGCCTCTGGAACTCGCCAACGGCAAAAAGGTTATCAGAATAGCCAAAGTGCCAGAGCAGATGAAATATAACGTTTCCTCTACTACCGAGAAGCGCATCACACACATCTATTTCGTGGATGCCAACGGAAAGTCGTACACCCACCCAGCAGGAGTCACCAACAAATGGCTTACCTTGACTACCTATAAGGATGGTGTCATCATGTCGCTTGTGAAGTGCAACGTTTACTTGCAAAATGATGCAGGTGTGACAGGAACTCCAACTTTCGAGTATCCCGAATAAGTAAGAATCTGCAGAAAGAGCATGAACATCTCATGCCGATATGCTACCGCATTACAAATTCAAAGCAGTTACAATTATGAGAATAAAACGTTTAACCATGGCAGTCGCCGTCTTAGCGACGGCTGCCACACTCCAAGCACAAACCTACAATGATACGGTGCGTACTCACACTTGGTCGGTTTACATCCAGGGAGGAGGAACTCTGTATCATGGCATGAGGGGTATGGACGAGATAGCTAAAAGAAAGCACATCATGCCCTTCGGAGGTGTCGGAGTGAAATACAATATCAAGCCCTGGGTAAGACTGGGTTTGAACTTAGAGTACGACATGCTCAGGTCGACAGACAAGGGCATGCTCTCTACCACAACGAACAAGGATTATGAGATAAAAGATCCTTCTACAGGAAAGACCTATCCTACGACCTTGGAGACCAAGATGGACAGATTCCAGAACCGCTATACCATGCAGTACGCCATGGCCGACCTGAATGTAGACTTCAACATCATGGAGTTCTGGCACAACCGCAAGGCTCAGCAGCTCAACCTCTGGTTGGGAGTCGGTGTCGGTTATCTGCGTGGATGGAGCCGCAACTCCACTACCTTCTCTTTCAGAGAGATGGCTGTTGCCAAGGGTGAAGGATACTACAACGTCTACACCCACAACTACATGAAGAGTCATGCTTTCAACGAACATGTTGACGCGATGTATATCCCGGCAACCCTGTCGTTGGAATACGACCTTTCCTCTCGCTGGACAGCAGGTGTATTCGGCAGATACAGCTATCTGCCTCTCAACAAGGACTTGACTCCTAAGGGAATGTACAGTGCAGGAGTGGTTCTTCGCTTCAACTTCGTCAGCAAGGTGATGCCAAGCAACAAGGCCCGCTACTACAAGGCTCTGAGAGATCAGGCCGAAATGAAGGAAGCCTACGAAAAGCAATTGGCTGAAAAGCAGCGTGCATACGACGGATTGTCTGAGAGTCTGAAGGCTTGCCGCAAGGACAATGCCGAACTGCAGTCATTGCTCGACGACTGCGAGAAGTCGAAGAAGGTGAAGTCTTACGAGGTATTCTTCAACGTAGACAAGACCAACATCACGACTCAGGAAAGACTTCGCTTGAAGAAGTTTATCAACACCCTGAAGGAACAGGGCGACTACAAGCTTACCATCATCGGTGAGGCTTCGTCGGACGGAGTTTCTTCAAAGAACTACAAACTCAGCGAGGGTCGTCTGAACAATGTTGTCAACTTCCTGAAGAAACAAGGCATCAAGGACTTCGACATCAAGTTGGAGAAGGCCATTGGCGACAGCAACGGCTGTTCAAAGGAGGAATGCCGCAGAGTTTTGATTACTATTGAGTAATAATACAGGGTAAATCTTTTCTTTTAAGCCGCCACAGATAGCTTTAAGCTTCTGGGGCGGCTTTCTTTATGGGGAAGGAAGTTTCTTCTTTAACTTCTGAAGTAACTCCCCTATTGATCCTTCAGCCAGTCGCGGTCTTTTTCGTCTTCCGCAGTAAAGTTCTTATCGTCGAAGAGGCTTGTCTGTCCTGTCAGCTCATCGATAATCTGTTGCTGGCTCTTGCCGGCATCAGGGTCGAGGTTCTCGTCGGATGATTTTGCCTTTATCCGGGACGACACAGTGCCGTCGGCAGCATCGCCCTCGGCTGCGTCGGCAGCATCGGCTGTATCTGCAGGCTCTGGGAAACGGGTCGGCTCTATTTCCTCTATAGAACCTATGTTCCAGGTAGAGAGTCGTTTTCCCTTAGCCTTGAAACTCTTCTGTGCGATAAACTGCTCGGCGTCGATTTCCTCGGCAGGACGCACAGCATCCACACCTCCATAAGTCACCTTGATACGAGGATAAACTGTATCGGTAAGGAGAATCAGCTTGCTGTTGACATTCTCGCCAAGGAAGTTCTGATGGCGCTTGGCAGCGTCCATGGTGAATCGCTTGATGTAAGGATAGCCTTCGTTGTCGGCATCATAGAGGACGGCAGTCCATATCTTATGCTCGTCCCACTTTTCCAGTCGCAGGATATTGTCCTCATAGTGGTTGTTGGGGTCGAAGTTGGTGATATAGAACTCGCCATTGTCGAGAACCACCAAGATATATTCATCGTCATTAAACTCGCCGAGGAAACGTCCGTTCTCGTCGTAATTGATACGGTTGACATCAGGATCGAACCACACCTTTCTTCCTCCCAAGGTACTGTGTCCATGACTCTTCAGACCAATGCGACGGATGGTTCGCCTGGTGAGCAGATTGCCCTTGGCGGCACGTCCCTTGATGATAATATCCGAGAAGTCTTTCTCGATAAAGATGCTCTGTCGCTTCTTTGAGAGGTCTGGATCCAGTGTTATCTTGATGATTTCAGCCTCACCGTTGGGATTGGCCGTGAAGTAGATGACACGGCTTCCGGGCGTTCCCTGCGTGATGTCGTACATCTTGTCGCGTGTCATCGACGTCACGTTGAATCGCTTGATGAAGTATTCGCCCTGCTTGCCATCGCGATACACACAGTTGTAGATGGTTCGCTTATCGTTCTTCTTGAACACCTGCACATGAAGGATGTTCTTTCCCACGAAGATCTTGTCGGCCACCTTGGTCACCTTGAACTTTCCGTCCTTATAGAAGATGATGATATCGTCGAGGTCGGAGCAGTTGCACACCAGCTCATCCTTCTTCAGTCCTGTACCCACGAATCCTTCCTGTCGGTTGATGTAGAGTTTCTGATTGGCCTCCACCACCTTGGTCACCTCGATAGTGTCGAAGTTTCTTATCTCGGTGCGTCGTGGATGCGCCTTGCCATACTTGGTCTTGAGATATTCAAACCAGTTGATAGTGACATCAGTCATGTGGGCGAGGTCGTTCTCTATCTCCGACAGTTCGGCTTTGATTTTCAGCAAGAGGTCGTCGGCCTTGTCCTTATTATATTTTAGGATGCGCTGCATTTTGATTTCAAGGAGTTTCAGAATGTCCTCGCGCGTTATCTCTCTGTGGAATGCATACTCCACCTTGCCTTTTCCGTCAACTACGGCTGTGAAGAGTTTGTCCTTGAAAGGCTCCAGCTTCGAGGCGATAAAGGCCACAACCTCGTCCTGACTCTTGCTCTGCTCGAACTTGCGCTCCTTGTAGATGCGCTCCTCGATGAAGATACGCTCGAGCGAGGAGAAGAAGAGCTGTTCCTCCAGTTCACCCTTGCGCAGCATCAGCTCCTTGCGCAGCAGTCCCATGGTGCGGTCTACGCTGTGGCGCAGCACATCGCTCACGGTGAGGAAGCAAGGCTTATTGTCCTCGATGACACAGCAGTTGGGCGAGATGTTGATCTCACAGTCGCTGAAGGCATAGAGTGCGTCCATGGTCTTGTCGGAAGAGGTTCCGGGAGCCAGATGGACGAGGATTTCCACGTTGGCAGAGGTAACGTCCTCTATCTTTCTGGCCTTTATCTTTCCCTTCTCCACCGCCTTGGTGATGGAGTCGATGAGGCTTCCGGTGGTCTTGCTGAAAGGAATCTCGGTGATGACAAGCGTCTTGTTGTCGAGTTTGTCTATCTTGGCGCGCACCTTCAGCACGCCTCCACGCTGTCCGTCGTTATACTTGCCCACATCGATGGCTCCACCCGTAGGGAAGTCGGGATAGATGGTGAAAGGCTCGCCCTTGAGATAGTGTACGGCAGCATCGCAAAGCTCATTGAAGTTGTGTGGCAGCACCTTGCTGCTCAGACCTACGGCGATGCCCTCTGCTCCCTGTGCCAGCAGCAAGGGGAACTTGGCGGGGAGCGTAATAGGCTCCTTGTTGCGGCCGTCATAGGAGAGCTGCCAGTCGGTTGTTTTGGGATTAAACACCACGTCGAGCGCGAACTTGGACAGACGCGCCTCTATGTATCGTGAAGCCGCCGCACGGTCGCCGGTGAGGATATTTCCCCAGTTTCCCTGTGTGTCGATGAGCAGGTCTTTCTGTCCCATCTGTACGAGTGCGTCGCCGATAGAGGCGTCACCATGCGGGTGAAACTGCATGGTGTGTCCCACGATATTCGCCACCTTGTTGTATCTTCCGTCGTCCATTCTCTTCATCGAGTGCAGTATGCGTCGCTGCACGGGCTTCAGTCCGTCCTCGATATGAGGCACGGCACGCTCGAGAATTACATAGGAGGCATAGTCGAGGAACCAGTTCTGGTACATTCCGCTAAGATGGCGCACCGCCGAAGCATCAAACCTGTTGACAGGCTTGTAGTCGGAATGCTGTTCAGCCGCATCCAATTCTTGTGGCTCACCACCCTTCTGAAGTTCGTCTTTGTCTTTAATTTCGTCGCTCATAGATAGCTTTTAATACTTATTTTATATATTTTAGGCAAAAATACAAAGAAAATTCGAGAAAAAGGCGTATCTTTGCCGAAAATTTGAAAAATATAAGATTTCATCATGGCACAAGAAGATGTTTTTAAGAAGATTGTAAGCCATTGCAAAGAGTATGGCTTCGTGTTTCCAAGTAGCGAAATTTATGATGGTTTGGCAGCCGTTTACGACTATGGTCAGAACGGTGTCGAGCTGAAAAACAATATCAAGCAGTACTGGTGGCAGAGCATGGTATTGCTGCACGAGAACATTGTGGGTCTCGACGCAGCCATCTTTATGCACCCTACTGTTTGGAAGGCTTCAGGTCACGTGGATGCGTTCAATGATCCATTGATCGACAACCGCGACTCGAAGAAGCGTTATCGCGCCGATGTGCTCATCGAGGACCACATGGCCAAATACGAGGAGAAGATCGCCAAGGAGATCGCCAAGGCTAAGAAGCGCTTCGGCGACAGCTTCGACGAGGCTCAGTTCCGCGCCACCAATCCTCGCGTCTTGGAGAATCAGAAGAAGTTCGACGACCTTCATGCCCGCTACACAAAGGCCATGCAGGGTCCTAACCTCGAGATGCTGAAGCAGATCATCGAGGACGAGGGCATCGTATGCCCTATCAGCGGCACCAAGAACTGGACAGACGTTCGTCAGTTCAACCTGATGTTCTCTACCCAGATGGGTGCAGCGAGCGATGCTACCAGCAAGGTTTATCTGCGTCCTGAGACAGCCCAGGGTATCTTTGTCGACTACCTGAGCGTTCAGAAGACAGGCCGCATGAAGCTTCCTTTCGGTATCTGCCAGATAGGTAAGGCTTTCCGCAACGAGGTTGTGGCTCGCCAGTTCGTATTCCGTATGCGCGAGTTCGAGCAGATGGAGATGCAGTTCTTCTGCCAGCCTGGCACCGAGATGAAGTGGTTTGAGTACTGGAAGAAGGTTCGTCTGGCATGGCACGAGGCACTCGGCATGGGCAACGAGAACTATCGCTACCATGACCACGAGAAGCTGGCCCACTATGCCAACGCTGCTACCGACATCGAGTTCAAGATGCCATTTGGCTTCAAGGAGGTAGAGGGCATTCACAGCCGTACCAACTTCGACCTTTCTCAGCACGAGAAGTTCAGCGGCCGTTCTATCAAGTACTTCGATCCTGAGAAGAACGAGAGCTACGTGCCTTACGATGTAGAGACTTCTATCGGTGTAGACCGTATGTTCCTCAGCGTGATGTGCCACTCTTACTGCGAGGAGAAGCTCGAGAACGGCGAGAGCCGCGTGGTTCTGAAGTTGCCTGAGGCATTGGCTCCTGTAAAGTGTGCCGTATTCCCACTCGACAAGAAGGACGGCCTGCCCGAGTTGGCTCACGAGATCGTTGACGAGTTGAAGTTCCACTTCAACACCCACTATGGCGATCCTAAGGACTCTATCGGCAAGCGCTACCGTCGTCAGGATGCCATCGGTACTCCGTTCTGTATCACCGTAGACCACGAAACTCCTAACGACCACAAGGTTACTCTGCGTTATCGTGACACGATGAAGCAGGAGCGTGTTGCCATCAGCGAGCTTCGCGGCATCATCGAGGACCGTGTGAGCATCACGAGCGTACTGAAGAAGCTTGGCGCGGAGATCAAGAACTTCTAAAAGAACCACGGAAAAAATCAAATACACATAGATGAATTTGAAGAATTTGAAATATCTGTTTCTGCTCATGATGTCGGCTCTTGTGCTGGCATCATGCAGCGAGACTGACGAAAACACCGAATCCGAGTACGACGACTGGCAGGCAAAGAACGAGACGGCTTTTGCCGAGATTCTCGTCAAGGCCAAACAGGAGGGAGAAGCCAACGGATGGCACGTCTACCGCAATTGGAGTATGGAGAACCAGACGGGAAATACGGATCTCAACAACCAGCCTGTCACTCCTACCTTCAATGAGCAGGAAGACAATATCGTGGTGCAGGTGATGCAGCAGGGCGAAGGTTCTGCCGTGCGCCCTCTCTACACCGACTCGGTGATGGTCAGCTACAAGGGCATGCTGAAGAACGACTATGTCTTCGACAGCAATTTCACTGGCGACTATGATGTCGACAAGGCTCAGACCAGCAATTTCATTGTGAAGGGCGTTGTCGACGGATTTGCCACTGCCCTGATGAAAATGACTCATATCGGCGACCACTGGATGGTTTACATGCCTTACACTCTCGGCTATGGTTCCAGCCAGAGCAGCAGTTCCACCATACCTGCTTACTCAATGCTCAAATTCGAGATTGTGCTCAAGGGTTGGTACACCGATGGCAAATGGATTAAGAAATAATTCTATTCCTCCATACAGAAAGTCCTGTGCCGAAGAAGCACAGGACTTTTTTATTTTCCCCATCAACTCGGAGGAGTTTCTTCGGGAGTTTCTTCGGGAGTTTCTTCGGGAGTTAAAGGAGTTAAGGAGTTAAAGGAGTGAGCCCACTTTAAAAAGTAAGGCCTGTTTAAAATGT
>UMLC01025462.1_pt1 | contig 13728 bp, 7 predicted proteins | sample 1966451 | NCBI WGS metagenome assembly UMLC01 (sample SAMEA4836193, study PRJEB28245) | human gut metagenome | biome: gut microbiome; material: fecal sample | place: Denmark | collected 2008
GGCGGATGACGCCATGTATGCGGATAAAAAGCGGATGAAAGCCAGCCGCGAGGCGTAATGGGAAGAAAGAATCAGAATCGAAAAATCCCCCGACAGCTGTCGGGGGATTTCCGCGTCGAAAGGGGAAGGATGCTCAGCCCATGGTCACGGTTACTTCCACCGTGGTGCCGGGGGAGGCAATGGGCAAACGATTGCTTTCCAGCGGTTTGCCGTCATAGACCACGGCGGCGACGCCTTTCTGGACCGCGCTCGGGTTCTCCACCCGGATGTGGTAGGTGGCACCCCGGTAGCGGCGGGTGACGGTATAGCCCTTGAGGGTGTGGGGGATGCAGGGGTCGATCTTGAGGCCGTCCAGCGTGGGCTGGATGCCAAGGAGATACTGGCTCACGTTGAAGAACGTCCAGGCGGCCGTGCCGGTCAGCCAGCTGTTCTTCGCCTCGCCAAAGGTGGGGGCGTCTTTCCCGGCCACCATCTGGCTGTAGACGTAGGGCTCCGTGCGATGAATTTCCGAAATGTCCTCGATGTAGGCGGGACAGGTTTTGCGGTAAACCTCAAAGGCCCGGTCGCCGTGGCCCAGCACCGCCTCAGCGCAGCTGATCCAGGGGTTGTTGTGGCAGAAGATGCCGGCGTTTTCTTTGTATCCCGGAGGATAGCTGGAAATTTCGCCCAGGTTGAGGCGGTAGGTGGTGTAGGCGGGCTGCAGCAGCAGGACACCGTACTTGGTGTCCAACCGCTCCTCCACGCTCTTCAAAGCCTGCGCGGCCTGTCCGGTCTCCTTGCCGATGCCGGCCATGACGCACATGCCCTGCGGCTCAATAAAGATCTGGCCTTCGTCGCACTCCTTGCTGCCCACAGGCTGGCCAAAGGCATCGTAAGCGCGGCGGAACCATTCGCCGTCCCAGCCGGCGGTCAGGACGGCCTGCTCCACCTGCGCGATGGACTCCCGTGCAGCGGCGGCCTCGTCGGCAAGGCCGCGGTGGCCGCACAGGTCAGCATACTCTTTGCCGTACTTGACGAACATACCGGCGATGAAGACGCTCTCGGCCACGGGGCCCTCGCTGGGGCCGGTGATCTGGAAGCTCTCGCCCGGGTGCTCCGAGAAGCAGTTCAGGTTGAGGCAGTCGTTCCAGTCGGCCCGGCCGATGAGGGGCAGGCCGTGGGGGCCAAGATGGGTGCAGGTGTACTGGAAACTGCGGCGCAGGTGCTCCATCAGGGGCTGCGCCTTGCTTTCGTCATTGTCAAAGGCCACGGACTCATCCAGAATGCTCCAGTCGCCCGTCTCACGCAGATAAGCGGCGGTGCCGGCAATGAGCCAGAGCGGGTCATCGTTGAAGCCGGAGCCCACGTCCCGGTTGCCCTTTTTGGTCAGGGGCTGGTACTGGTGGTAGGCGCTGCCGTCCTCAAACTGGGTGGCGGCAATGTCCAGGATACGGCCCCGGGCACGGGTGGGGATCATGTGCACAAAGCCCAGCAGGTCCTGGCAGCTGTCCCGGAAGCCCATGCCGCGGCCAATGCCGCTCTCGTAATAGCTGGCGCTGCGGCTCATGTTGAACGTGACCATGCACTGGTACTGGTTCCAGATGCTGACCATCCGGTCCAGCTTCTCCTCGCCGGAGTCCAGCTGCCAGCCGGAGAGCAGATCGGTCCAATAATCGGTCAACACCCGGCGGGCCTCATCCACCTGGGCATCGGTGGCGTAGCGGGCCATCATGGCCCGGGCGCGGGTCTTGTTGAGGATGCCGGGGGCAACAAATTTCTCCTCCTGCGGGTTTTCGATGTAGCCCAGGCCAAAGATGATGCTCTTTTTTTCACCGGCAGCCAGGGTGATGTGGAAATGGTGGGCACCCACCGGGGCCCAGCCGTGGGCCATGCTGTTGGAGCAATGCCCGGCCAGCACGGCCTCCGGGGCGGCGGGGCCGCCGTAGACACCGCAGAACGCGTCCCGGCTGGTGTCAAAGCTGGTGACGGGGGTGTTGGCCCAGAACACGGCATAGTGGTCGCGGCGCTCCCGGTACTCGGTCTTATGATAAATGGCGCTGCCCTCTACCTCTACTTCACCGGTGGAGAAGTTGCGCTGGAAGTTGGAGCTGTCGTCCATGGCATCCCACAGGCAGAACTCCACATAGCTGAACACATCCAGCGTGCGGGGGGCGGCCGTCTTATTTTCCAGAGTCAGGCGGTCGATCTCACAGGCGTCGCCCCGGGGGACGAAGACTTCCTGCGTGGCAGCAATGCCGTTTTTCTCGCCCTCAAAAATGGAGTAGCCCAGGCCGTGGCGGCAGGTGTAGTGATCCAGCGCCGTCTTGGCGGGCTGCCAGCCGGGGTTCCAGACAGTGCCGCCATCGTTGATATAGATGCGGTGGCCGTCCATATCCTGCGGGGAGTTGTTGTAGCGGTAGCGGGTGATGCGGCGGAGCCGGGCATCCCGGTAAAAGCTGTAGCCGCCCGCCGTGTTGGAAATCAGGCTGAAAAAGTCCTCACTGCCCAGGTAGTTGATCCAGGGCAGCGGGGTCTTTGGGGTATCAATGACATACTCCCGGCGTTCATCATCAAAGTGACCAAACTTCATAGACGATTCCTCCTTTTGAAAGGCAGTCCATAAATAGAACAAGGGGTGAAAGGCTCACATTTGCGAAAACGATTTAGAACGCCGGGAGAAACGTTCTCTTCGCCCTAAGCATAGTCGAATCAGACGCAAAATGCAAGAGGCTTTATGAAATATACAACAGCGGCGGACCGGGAAGCGGCACAGAATGCAGCTGTAACGATTTTGTAATAAATGACGAAGTTGTAGCAAATTTGATCAAACCAAGCAGGATGTTCAACCGAAACACAAAAATTTTACGCAAGAAAAGTGCTGCCTGGCCGGGAAACCACGCAAGCCGAAAACCCATTTTATAAGTAATATTAGAAACCGCCCTCCGGAACGAAAACCAGAACGAAAAAATATTCGGAAATGAACGAAACTGACCGAAAATGGCACGGGATGCACAATTCTAAGAGCTGTAAATCACGCAAACTGCTGAAAAGATGGAAATAGCGCTAAAAGTTTTGCTCTGATTCTTGATTTTTAGGCTGAATTGCGCTATTATGAGGTTACGAAAACGATTTAGGCTTCCTGCAAAGCCGAACCTTGAAAAAGTTCCTCGGGAGGAGGACGACCCAAATGTCATCCCTGAAAGATCTGGCACGGGAGTGCGGAGTCTCGGTAGCCACCGTGAGCAAGGCGCTCAACGGCCAGCACGATATCTCCGATGCCACCCGGGCCCGCGTCCGTGAAGCAGCCGAGCGGCTGGGCTATGTGCCCAACATGGCGGCCCGCTCCATGAAGACCAACCGTACTTATAACCTCGGCGTTCTGTTTGTGGACGAACGCCAGAGCGGCCTGGGCCACGAATATTTCTCCGCCGTGCTGGACAGTTTCAAAGTCCGGGTGGAGCGGCTGGGCTACGATATCACCTTTATCAACCGCAACCTGGGCGGCAAAACGATGACCTACCTGGAGCACTGCCATTACCGCGGTGTGGACGGCGTGGTGATCGCCTGTGTGGACTTCTACGACCCCCAGGTGGTGGAGCTGGTCAACAGCGATGTCCCTGTGGTCACCATCGATCATGTGTTCAACAACCGGATGGCGATCCTTTCCGATAACGTAAACGGTTTACAGGCGTTGGTGCGCTGCGCTTACGCCAATGGCCACCGGAGGATCGCGTTCATCCACGGCGAACGGACCGCCGTGACCGAGAACCGCCTGGCCGGTTTTTACAAGACCTGTGCCGAGCTGGGGCTCGAGATCCCGGATGCTTATGTGCGGGAGGGTGTTTACCACGACGCGGACCGCTGTGCGGAGGAGACAAAATTCCTGCTGTCGCTTCCGCAGCGGCCCACCTGCATCCTCTTCCCCGATGATTTCTCCGCGCTGGGCGGCTACAACGCCATTGCGGAGGCGGGGCTGAGCATCCCGGACGATATCTCGGTGATGGGCTACGATGGCATCTACCTCTCGCGGGTGGTCAAGCCCGAGCTGGTGACCTACCAGCAGGACACCACCATGCTGGGCCGGACGGCAGCCGACAAGCTGATCCAGATGGTCGAGCATCCCCGCATCACCCTGGCGGAACAGGTGCTGGTGACCGGCAAACTGCTGACAGGCCGCTCCGTCAAACACATTTAACGTTGTTCCTGGAAGCTTTGGGCGTTCCGAAGCTTTGAAAAAATCTTAGAAAATGGAATCCAAACCATAAGAAACCGTTGAAGGAGGTTTACTCTTATGAAAAAGATCTCTCGTCGTAATTTCCTGCTCGCTTCCGGCGCTGTTACCATTTCGGCTGCCCTGACTGCATGTGGCGGTTCTTCTTCCAGCACGGCTCCCGCTTCCAGTGCTGCTCCCGCTTCTTCCGCGGCTGCTTCCGAGGCTCCTGCCGCCGGCGGCAAGGTCCTGAACATCTGGTGCTGGAACGATGAGTTCCAGAGCCGTTTCAACGATTATTACCCCGAGGTCAAGGAGATCGCGGCCGATAAGTCCACCACCACCCTGAACGACGGCACCGTTGTCAAGTGGACCATCAACGCCAACGAGAACAACAACTACCAGAACAAGCTGGATGAGGCCCTGTTGAGCCAGGATTCCGCTGCCGATGACGATAAGATCGACATCTTCCTGATCGAGGCTGACTACGCCCTGAAGTATGTGGATTCCGATTATGTTCTGGACGTCAAGGCAGACATCGGCCTGACCGACTCTGACCTGGCCGGCCAGTACCAGTACACCAAGGACATCGTCAGCGTCGATGGCAGCCAGCGCGGCACCACCTGGCAAGCGACCCCGGGCCTGTTTGCATACCGCCGCAGCATCGCCAAGGATGTGCTGGGCACCGATGACCCCACCGAAGTGCAGACCTACCTGTCCGACTGGGATAAGTTCAACGATGTGGCCGCACAGGCTGCTGCCAAGGGCTACAAGATGCTCTCCGGTTTTGACGATGCTTACCGTACGTTCTCCAACAACGTGGCAGCTCCCTGGGTGGACGGCACCACCGTCAAGGTAGACCCCAACATCATGAAGTGGGTGGACCAGACCAAGGAGTACACCGATAAGGGCTACAACAACAAGTCCAGCCTGTGGGACAGCCAGTGGGCAGCCGACCAGGGCCCCACCGGTAAGGTCTTCGGCTTCTTCTACTCCACCTGGGGCATCAACTTCACCCTGCTGGGCAACTCTCTGGAGACCCCTGTGGCCGAGGGCGGCAAGGAAGAAGTGGGCAACGGCATCTACGGCGATTACGCTGTGTGCGAAGGCCCTCAGCCCTACTACTGGGGCGGCACCTGGATCTGCGGCGCGGCCGGCAGCGATAACATTGAGACCATCAAGGACGTCATGCAGAAGCTGACCTGCGACGAAGCCATCATGAAGCAGATCACCATGGATACCCAGGACTACACCAACAACGAAAAGGCCATGGAAGAGATTGCGGCCAGCGATTACAGCTCCGCATTCCTGGGCGGCCAGAACCATATTGCCCTGTTTGCTGAGGCAGCCAAGAAGATCGATATGTCCAACGCCGGCCCGTATGACCAGGGCCTGAACGAGAGCTTCCAGAATGCATTCAAGGATTACTTCACCGGCAACGTGGATGAGGACACCGCAAAGGCAAACTTCGAGACCGCCATCAAGGAGAAGTACCCCGAGTTGACCGATGTGGTCTGGCCGGCATAACCAACGCACGACTTCGGCAGGCAAAACTGAATCGAGGGGGCGGGCAGAGCGCCCGCCCCTTTTTGCCTGGAACCATCGTCAGGAGGGCAGTCTCATGGGAGAAAAAACAAAAAAGAAAGGGTCGATCAGCTACGCGAAGTGGGGCTACATCTTCATTGCACCGTTTTTCATCATCTTCGCGGTCTTTCAGCTGATCCCCCTGGTCTCCACCATTTATTACAGCTTTTTTGAGTATTACCGCAGCGGCCTGAAGATCATCGGCCCCAGTTTTGTGGGCCTGAAAAACTACATCACCCTGTTTACCACCGATCTTCCCAAGTACTTTGGCAACACCATCCTGCTGTGGATCATCGGCTTTATCCCGCAGATCGCCGTCTCGCTGCTGCTGGCAGCCTGGTTCACCGACCTGCGCCTCAAGCTGAAAGGCCAGACGTTCTTCAAGACGGTCATCTACATGCCCAACCTGATCATGGCTTCGGCATTCGCCATGCTGTTCTTCGCGCTGTTCTCGGACAACGGCCCGGTCAACGCGGTGCTGATGAGCATGGGCACCCTCTCGGAGCCCATCAGTTTCCTGAACACGGTCTGGGGCAACCGGGCGCTCATCGGCCTGATGAACTTCCTGATGTGGTTCGGCAACACCACCATCATGCTGATGGCCGCCATCATGGGTGTGGACCCCACCCTGTATGAGGCAGCCGAGCTGGATGGCTGCACCCCGAACCAGATGTTCTGGAAGATCACCATTCCCCTCATCCGGCCCATCCTCGTGTATGTGATGATCACCTCGATGATCGGCGGTCTGCAGATGTTTGACGTGCCGCAGATCCTGACCAACGGCAAGGGCGGCCCGGACCGCACTTCCACCACCATGATCATGTACCTGAACAACCATCTGTTCAGCAAGAACTATGGCATGGCCGGTGCCGTCTCGGTGGTGCTGTTCCTCGTCTGCGCGGTGCTCTGCGTGGTGGTCTATTTCTCCCTCACCAAGGAGGATGACGGTCTGACCAAAGCCCAGCGCAAACAGCTCAAGCAAGCCCAAAAGGCAGCGAAAGGAGAAAAGTGAATATGGCACACACTCCACGGAATGAATCCGAAAAAGCCACCCTTGCGGCACGCCGCGCGTGGTGCTACCTGGTATTAGTCTTCTTCAGCTTCCTGTGCCTGTTCTTCTTCTACATTCTGGTCATCAACTCCACCCGTACCCACTTCGAGATCCAGAAAGGCTTCTCCCTGCTGCCGGGCAAATCGCTGGTGACGAACTTTAAAAACGTGCTGGCCGATGCCAACATCCCGGTGTTGACGGGTATCCGCAACAGCCTCATCGTTTCGGCCTGCTCGGCGGCCCTCAGCGTCTACTTTTCGGCCCTGACGGCCTACGGCATCTACGCCTACAACTTCAAATTCAAAAAAGCGGCGTTCGCCATCATCCTGCTCATCATGACCATGCCGACGCAGGTGTCGGCGCTGGGCTTCCTCCAGCTCATCACCAAGATGGGGTTGAAGAACAGCTTCATTCCGCTGATCGTGCCCAGCATTGCGGCCCCGGCAGTCTTCTTCTTCATGAAGCAGTATCTGGACGCCAGCCTCCCCATGGAGATCGTGGAAGCCGCCCGCATGGACGGCGCGGGCGAGTTCTACACGTTTAACAAGATCGTGCTCCCCATCATGAAGCCCGCTCTGGCAGTGCAGGCCATCTTCTCGTTCGTGGCCAGCTGGAACAACTACTTCATCCCCGCTCTGGTGCTGGACAGCGCCGATAAAAAGACCCTGCCCATCCTCATTGCACAGCTCCGCAGTGCCGATTTCCTCAAGTTTGATATGGGCAAGGTGTATATGATGGTGGCCATCGCCATCCTGCCCGTCATCATCGTCTACCTGCTGCTCTCCAAGTTCATCGTCCGCGGTGTGGCTTTGGGAGGAGTGAAAGGCTAAAATTGTGACCGCGGCCAGTGGCCGAAAGAGGAAACAATTTTTGGCGCCGCAGTCTGCAAGACGCAAGGCCCGCACCAAGGACCGAAGCGGATGCAGGGCACCGCAAGAGGGGAAAACCAGATCCTTTGGTTCTCCTTATCTCATCACGACGAAGAACCCCCTCCACAGGGCAAACCTGCGGAGGGGGTTCTCTCTCTTAATACAAAATCAAATGGACTCAGCGGCCGATGAGGAGGTCGCGGCGGCTGCGGCCCTTGACGGTGAGACAGGCGCGGGAACCGATGTGGCGGAGCACCACCTTGTCATTGGCGCTGTAGCCATCGCACAGCAGGGTCAGGTTGAGGGTGGTGGAGGTCTTGTTGGTCTGCAGCACCACGGTGCTCACACCATCGTTCATCAGGGTCTGCAGGTCCAGGATGGTGGCGCGGAACGTGGCCACATTCTCGGGAAAGTCCAGCGTCAGCACACTGCCCTCCTGCCGGGCGGTGTAGAGCACCTGCTTGCCCAGCAGGCCCTTGACGGTGTAGTGGGCCTGCGCCTTTTCCACCTGCGTGTCCGAGGGCAGGGGAGTGTCCAGGTCACCGGCAGAGATCAGCATGATGTTGCCCTGAATGGGGTTGCCCTCCGGGGCAGCATAGCCGCCGTAATTGGGGTCCACCTCGCCCACAGCGACATCCGCGCTGTGGAGGGCAATATCGCCCTGCACCATGACTTCCTGCGGGGGCGTGTAACCGGCGACGACACCATCGTCCTCAGCAGCGAAAGCACCGGTGGCCAGGGTGGCGGCGGTGGCCAGCACCAGGGCGGCGGCAGCGGTCTTGCGGGCAAACTTCTTGTTCAGCAGTCTCATAGGAATTTCCTCCTGTTTTTGTTTCAAGTAGCAGTGAGTGGGGCGTTGAAAGCGGAGTTGGGGGACTGCGCTTTTTGGTGCTGCAAAGGCATCCCAAAATCGCCCCGTCTGTACTGAATACGAATCAGGCGGTGAGATTATTGCGGAAAATTATTCTTTTATTTTTTCTTCGGCGGGAGCAGCGGATTCGTCCTCCCGGTTGAGGATGTTCATGAACTCCTCGCCGGTGATGGTCTCTTTTTCGTAGAGGTACTTTGCCAGCTCATCCAGCTTGGCTCGGTTGTCGGTCAGAATCCGGATCGCCTTGGCGTGTTCTGCCTTGACCAGCTCCACCACTTTCTGGTCGATCTCCCGCTGGGTCTGGGCCGAGCATGCCAGCGAGGAATCGCCGCCCAGATACTGATTGGTAACGGTCTCCAGAGCTACCATGTCAAAGTCCTTGCTCATGCCGTAGCGGGTAATCATGGCACGGGCCAGCTTGGTGGCCTGCTCGATATCGTTGGAAGCACCGGTGGTGACGGAACCGAAGACCACTTCCTCGGCAGCGCGGCCGCCGGTGAGGGTGGCGATCTTGTTTTCCAGCTCCTCTTTGCTCATGAGATAATGGTTGCCCTCATCCACCTGCATGGTGTAGCCCAGCGCACCCGAGGTGCGGGGGATAATGGTGATCTTCTGCACCGGGGCGGAGTGGTTCTGCAGGGCTGCCACCAGGGCATGGCCGATCTCGTGGTAAGCCACGATGCACTTTTCGTGGTCGGTGAGGATGGAATTCTTCTTCTGATAGCCGGCAATGACCACCTCGATGCTCTCTTCCAGGTCGGCCTCGGTCACGCTCTTGCGGCCCGCGCGGACCGCCCGCAGGGCAGCTTCGTTGACGATGTTGGCCAGCTCCGCGCCGGAAGCGCCGGAGGCCATCCGGGCCACGGTGTTGAAATCCACGCCCGGGGCCAGTGCGATCTTTTTGGCGTGGACTTTCAGGATCTCCTCGCGGCCCTTGAGGTCGGGCAGCTCCACGGGCACCCGGCGGTCAAAGCGACCGGGGCGGGTGAGGGCCGGGTCCAGAGACTCCGGGCGGTTGGTGGCGGCCAGAATGATGACGCCGTTGTTGTTCTCAAAGCCATCCATCTCGGTCAGCAGCTGGTTCAGGGTCTGCTCCCGCTCATCGTTGCCGCCGTACTGGCCGCTGTTGCGCTTCTGGCCAATGGCGTCGATCTCATCAATGAAGACGATGCAGGGGGCTTTCTCCTTGGCCTGCTTGAACAGGTCACGGACTTTGGAAGCGCCCATGCCCACGAACATTTCCACGAACTCGGAGCCGGACATGGAGAAGAACGGCACGTTGGATTCACCAGCCACAGCCTTGGCCAGCATGGTCTTGCCGGTGCCCGGAGGGCCCACCAGCAGGATGCCCTTGGGCATGGAAGCGCCGATCTCCTTATACTTGCTGGGGTCGTGCAGGTAATCCACGATCTCCTGCAGGTTCTCCTTGGCTTCGTCCTCGCCAGCCACATCGGCAAAGCGGATGCCGTGGGTGGATTGGACGTAGACCTTGGCGTTGGATTTGCCCACGCCGCCAAACATCATGGAGCCCGCGCCGCCGCCCGCCTTATCCATCAGCTTTTTGTTCATGTAGTTGCCCAGTGCCACAAAGATGACGATGGGCAGCACGAAGCTGGCGAGGAAGCTCAGCAGGGGAGAGGCCTGCTCCACGATCTCGCTGGAGAACTGGGCCCCGGCGTCGTACAGGCGCTCGGTGAGGTTGGGGTCACTCATAAGGCCGGTCTTATATACCTGCGTGTTCTCTTTATCGGTAAATAAGATCTGGTTGGATTCAATATCCACCCGGCCGATGTTTTTCTCTTCTGTCATGGACATGAAAGTGCCGTAGTCCACTTCTTTGATCTGCCGCTCACTTGCCCACGGCACGACGACAAAGTTGAGGACCAGCAGGATCACCAGTACGATGGCGTAGTAGATGGCCAATGGCTTTTTGGGTGTCTTGACTTCTTTCATCTTGATTCCTCCCTCGGTTTGAATCTGTAAATATCATAGCACAGCCCCAATCAAGGTGACAGGGGTTTGAGGGCATGTTTCCAAAAACTTAGCAGAAACTTCATAAATCAATTCTGCAAAATTGTGCCTCATGATTTGTGAATTTGTTTCATCCTGACTGTGAAGCAAACTGCTTGACAGACCCCGGAAAGGATGTTAAACTAAGCTCACTTTGAATCAAGCGCAAATGCGTTGACGGGGAAAAAACGATTTTCTTCTGCGTGCAGAGAGCTGCCGGGTGGTGCAAGGCAGTGCGGAGGGTCTCGGTTACTGGCCCCTGAGCGGCAGGGCTGAAGCAGACAGTAGGCCCTGACGGATGCCCACCGTTACGCGGGCAGCGATTCGCCCCCAAAAGCCGATCGTGTCGAGTGGCTGTGTTATGCAACACGGCAAAGAGAGTGGTACCACGGGTGCCCTGTAACAGAAATTACAGGCTCTCGTCTCTCAAGGGCTTCGTCCTTTGAGAGGCGGGAGCCTTTTCGTTTCCTCTCGTTGGCTCCCCTGATCGGGGAGCTGGACCCGCCAGAGCGCGGACGGAGAGGTTTTGTTTGAAATAAAAAGAGTGTGTAAGAAAGATCAGGAGGACAAAAACATGATGGACGCTACCAAGTACGCACCGGGTTATTACCCGGTCCCTGCCGGGTATGACAGCTGGGTCAAGAAAGACCACATTGAAAAGGCACCGGCCTGGTGCAGCGTGGACCTGCGCGACGGCAACCAGGCGTTGATCGTGCCCATGAGCCTGGAGGAAAAGCTGGAGTTCTTCCAGATGCTGGTCAAGATCGGTTTTAAAGAGATCGAAGTCGGCTTCCCCGCTGCCAGCGATACCGAGTATGAGTTCCTGCGGACCCTGATCGAGAAGAACATGATCCCCGAGGATGTCACGGTGCAGGTGTTGACCCAGTGCCGCGACCACATTATCCGCAAGACTTTTGAGGCTGTCAAGGGTGCCCCCCGGGCCGTCATCCACTTCTATAATTCCACCTCCGTAGCGCAGCGGGAGCAGGTGTTCCACAAGAGCAAGGAGGAGATCAAGAAGATCGCCACCGACGGTGCCAAGCTGGTCAAGCAGCTCAGCCAGGAGTACGAGGGCAACTTCCTCTTCGAGTACAGCCCTGAGAGCTTCACCGGCACCGAGGTGGATTACGCTGTGGAGGTCTGCAACGCCGTGCTGGACATCATGGAGCCCACGCCCGACCGCCCCATGATCATCAACCTGCCGGTCACCGTTGAGATGAGCATGCCCCATGTTTACGCAAATCAGATCGAGTATTGCGATAAACACCTCTCTCACCGCGACAGCGTCATCATCTCCACCCACCCCCACAATGACCGCGGCACCGGCGTGGCCTGCGCCGAGCTGGCGGTGCTGGCAGGTGCCCAGCGCGTGGAGTGCTGCCTGTTCGGCAATGGCGAGCGCACCGGCAATGTGGATGCCGTGACCCTGGCCATGAACCTGTACAGCCATGGTGTGGACCCCAAGCTGGACTTCTCCAACATGCCGGAGATCTGCGACACTTATGAGCGCATGACCCGGATGCATATTTATGAGCGAACCCCCTACGCCGGTCAGCTGGTGTTTGCGGCGTTTTCCGGCAGCCACCAGGACGCCATCGCCAAGGGCATGGCTTACCGCAAAGAGCGCGGCGAGCACCGCTGGACCTGCCCCTATATCCCCATCGACCCCCACGATATCGGCCGTACCTATGACGCCGACGTCATCCGTATCAACAGCCAGAGCGGCAAGGGCGGCATCGGCTTTGTGCTGGAGCAGAACTACGGCTACAACCTGCCCCCCAAGATGCGCGAGGCTCTGGGCTACAAGGTCAAGAGCGTGTCCGACCACAGCCACAAGGAGCTGAGTGCAGGCGAGGTGCTCCACATCTTCGAGGAGAACTACCTCAACCGGGTCAAGCCGCTGTCTGTGGTGGAAGCCCACTTCGCACAGGTCAACGGCATTACCGCCACCGTCACGCTGGACCTCAACGGCCAGCGCAAGGTCATCACCTCGGTGGGCAATGGCCGCCTGGACGCCGTGGCAAACGCCATCCAGAGTGCCACCGGCATGGAATTCCATCTGGAGACCTACTCCGAGCACAGCCTGGATGAGGGCTCTACCTCCCGCGCTGCTTCCTATGTCGGCCTGATGTGGGGCGACAACACCGTCACCTGGGGCGCTGGCACCGATACCGACATTATCGTGGCGGGCATCAAGGCACTGGTCAGTGCCATCAACAGCAAGTAAGTGAACGATAGACCCTAAAGATAAAAGGAGAGAGTATCATGGGAATGACCCTGACGCAGAAAATTCTGGCCGCTCACGCAGGTCTTGCCGAGGTCAAGGCAGGCCAGCTCATCAACGCCAAGCTCGACATCGTGCTGGGCAATGATATCACCACTCCCGTTGCCGTCAACGAGTTTGAAAAGGCCGGGTTCCACAGAGTGTTCGACAAAGAGCACATCGCCATCGTGCTGGATCACTTTGTCCCCAACAAGGACATCAAGAGCGCGCAGCAGTCCAAGCAATGCCGCGAGTTTGCCAATCAGTACGATATCCTCAATTTCTACGATGTAGGCCAGATGGGCGTGGAGCACGCCCTCCTGCCCGAAAAAGGCATCGTGACGGCGGGTGACTGCGTCACCGGCGCCGCCAGCCACACCTGCACCTACGGTGCACTGGGTGCGTTCTCCACCGGTGTGGGCTCCACCGATATGGCCGCCGGTATGGCCACCGGCATGGCATGGTTCAAGGTGCCCTCCGCCATCAAGTTCGTCCTCAAGGGCAAGTTCGGTCCCCGCGTCTGCGGCAAGGACCTCATCCTCCACATCATCGGCAGGATCGGTGTGGACGGTGCCCTGTATCAGTCCATGGAGTTCACCGGCCCGGGTGTGGCCGCCCTGACCATGGACGACCGCCTGAGCATCTGCAACATGGCCATTGAGGCCGGTGCCAAGAACGGCATCTTCCCCGTGGACGAGGTGACCAAGGCTTACCTCAAGGGACGCAGCCAGCGGGAGCCGGTCTTCTATGAGGCAGACCCCGATGCCGAGTACGAGAAGACCATTGAGATCGACCTCGACACGCTGGAGCCTACGGTCAGCTACCCCCACCTGCCCGAGAATACCCACGTTGCCAGCGAGGGCAAGGACATCAAGATCGATCAGGTGGTCA
>UMLC01002303.1_pt1 | contig 13706 bp, 9 predicted proteins | sample 1966451 | NCBI WGS metagenome assembly UMLC01 (sample SAMEA4836193, study PRJEB28245) | human gut metagenome | biome: gut microbiome; material: fecal sample | place: Denmark | collected 2008
CCATGAGTCGTCGAGCTAAAATGGTTGGTGTACATAAGTGTAGCGGAGCAAGTACCGGTAATGTTTTCGGGATGTTCATGATGGAGACAGGTATCATTGTTCTTCTATCCGTTGTCATCAGTTTATTCATAATAATCAATGCACAAGAGGTTATAGAAGATTTGCTGTCAGTTACTTTGCCTGCCCTTTTTACATGGGAAACTTTATGGGTACCTGCATTAACCATTCTTGTCTTGTTTGTGCTGACAGGAGTATTGCCGGGAAGATTGTTTGCACGCATTCCCGTCACACAGGTGTTCCGACGATATACGAATGCCCAAAAAGGCTGGAAACGTTCTTTGCTATTTGTACAGTTTACAGGAGTCTCTTTTGTATTAGGTTTATTATTGGTAACCTTGTTGCAATATAATCATTTGATGAACCGCGATATGGGAATAAAAGTTCCGGGACTGGTTGCGGCTAATGTCTCTCTTCAACCGGAAGAAGCTGAAAACATAGCCGACAATATCCGTCGTCAGCCTATGGTGGAAAGTGTTGCACGCTCTACTTGCAATGTAATCGGTGAGTATTGGACACGTCCGCTAGTTAGTAACAGTGGAGAACGTATTGGAAACTTGAATTGGAATTCGTGTACTTCCGATTATACGGATGTAATGGGAATAAAGATAATAGAAGGAAGTCCGATGAAGAATCCGGGAGACTTGCTGGTTAATGAGGAAGTGGTGCGTTTGATGAAATGGTCGGATGGAGCCGTTGGAAAGAGATTGAATAATTTTTCTAAAGCAGGAACCATTGTCGGTGTGTTTCGTGATGTGCGTAACTTTACCTTTCTTCATGAACAGTCGCCTATTGCCTTACTTTGTGTCAAAGATGCGAGCAACACCTTCAACGTCCGCCTGAAACAACCGTATGTGGAGAATAAGAAAAAACTGGATGAATTTGTAGACAAGACCTATCCGAATGTTTCCTTGCAGTTTCAATTGGTAAGCAATATGTTGGATACGGTTTATAAAGATGTCTATCGTTTCCGTAATTCTGTGTGGATTACTTCGGGATTCATTCTTCTTATTGTTATTATGGGTGTGATAGGTTATGTGAATGACGAAACTCAACGCCGTTCCAAAGAAATTGCCATTCGCAAAGTGAATGGTGCGGAAGCTACCGGTATTCTTCGCTTGTTGATTCGTGACATATTGAATGTATCGATACCTTCTGTATGTATAGGAACTTTAATAGCTTATTCTACCGGACGAGTATGGCTTGAACAATTTCCGGAACAGATAAATTTGAATGTTTTATATTTTATTGGAGTTGCTTTGTTCGTAATGTTGCTTGTCGTGACCTGTGTGGTAATCAGAGCGTGGCGCATTGCTAATGAAAATCCGGTAAAGAGTATCAAATCAGAATAAATTAGTAATTAGTATTGAGTAGTCATAAATAAAACACCATAATGCAATGAAACAATTGAAATATGCTATCCAAAATGTCATTCGTGGAAAAGGTTCAAATATAGTCAAAGTGGTATCCATTACTTTAGGTTTGCTTGTCTCCGTTATTTTGATTGCTAAAGTAGCATACGAATTGAGCTATGATAATTTTTACCGGGACAACGAACAGCTGTATGTGGTAAAAACAGGGTGGGATGGTGGAAAGCCGCTTCATGGCAATAACATTTATCCTACTGCTGCTGCGATTGCCCGGCACTTTTCCGCTCAAGTGGAAAGTTTTACGACAGTAACAGAGGCTTATGGGAAGATGTCTCATGGAAATAAAGCTTATAGGGAAACTGTTCTTATGGTCGATTCTGCTTTTTTTCAAACAATGGGGCTTCCTTTATACAAAGGCAATGCGCTTGATTTAGCTAACCCGGATATGATATTCTTGTCCGAATCCTTTGCCAAAGAGGTTTTCGGAAGTGATGGTGCGGTAGGAAAAACATTGTTATACAATATTGGTGGAGATTATCAGCCTTTTATAGTCAAAGGTATTTATGCCGATATCCCTCTGAATACCACATTATATCGCCCGAAAGCCGTTATCTCTATTGCCAATCGCACGAAATATTACAAAGGCGGATTGGGATGGAACACCGGTGGCAATTATCAGGCTTTTGTCCGCCTGAAGCATTCAAAAGCAGATGCGGAAATTATCAATAAAGGTATAACGTCTATCATCATGAGCCAATATATGCCCATGGACCACTATGGAAAGTTTGGAGTAAAAGGTATTGAGGTAATGGTTTCTCCATTGCGCAGACTGCATCTCGACAATTGGAATACAGTGAAAATGCTTTATATTATGGGTATACTTGCAATAGCATTACTGTTCACCGCGACATTGAATTACGTGCTTATTTCTCTCTCTTCGCTGGCTTACCGTGCCAAAGCCATTGGCGTACACAAATGCAATGGGGCAGGTACAGGAGGCATATTCGGAATGTTTTTGTGGGAAACAGCCATAATCGTATGTATATCTTTAGCTTTGATTGCTTTTATCATTCTCAATTTCAATGAAAAAATAGAAGAACTGATTCAGACACCTGTCGGAGAACTGTTTAGCTTGCAAAACATTTGGGCTCCTGCTTTGGTGGTGCTGTTTCTGTTCTTCATAGGAGGTATCATGCCGGGACGGTTCTTTTCTTCAATTCCTGTTACCCAGGTTTTCCGCCAATACACTGAAAACAAGAAACGCTGGAAGTATCCGTTACTTTTTGTGCAATTTGCAGGTACGGCATTCTTAGTCGGGATGACGTGTGTAGTCTTTTCTCAATATCATTATACGATGTCAAAAGATTTAGGCTACAATATGGAACGGTTGGCGTCTGTTTATGATTCGTATGAGCATGTGGACAACACACTCAGTTTGCTTCATAACCTGCCATACGTGGAAGGGGCTGCTACGGCAGAAGCCGGAATGTTGGGATTTCCGTCTCCTTATCCGGTGAATGACAATAGTGGCAATATGATTTTTTCTCCGCGCCTGACTTTCTTTGACAGGGAGTTCTTTAATTTTATAGGGATGAGGTTGAAAACGGGAAAAGCACCGACAGCCGAAGGGGAAATACTGGTCAACGAAGAATTTGTGCGTGCCATGAAGTGGGACAATAACGGAGTAGGTGAGTATGTACCCGAACATGGTACGGTGACAGGTATATTGGATGGGTTCAGATTTATTGATGCGGCGCAAATGGAGCCGGTCGAGATTCGTTGGAGCAGCGGACGTGGCAATGTAATGCATGTGAGGCTGAAAGAACCGTTTGATGATAACCTCAAACGCTTGAACGAAGAAATGAAGAAACTTTATCCGCAAGATAACGTACAGTTTACCTCTTATGCAAAACAGATGGAACGTTCTTTCCATTCAGAACGCGTTTTTCGGGATTCTATCATTTTGGCAACCATTGCTATCTTAGCCATCACACTGATGGGATTGGTAGGTTATATTAATGATGAGATACGGCGTCGGAGTAAGGAAATTGCCATCCGCAAGATTAATGGGGCGGAAGTGAAAGGCATTTTGCTGATGTTGTCAACAGATGTCATCCGTATCGCTGTACCGGCCATATTGATAGGCGTTGTTCTTTCGCACTATACAGGAATGGTATGGAAGTCGCAGTTTCGGGATGTAATGACTACCGATTGGCTGTTTTATACAGGTGTATTCATCGTTGTATTGGCGTTCATCGTGGGCTGTGTGATTATCAAGTCATGGCGGATAGCCAACGAAAACCCCATTCTCAGTCTGAAGAACGAATAACTTTATCTACATTATCAAAGAAAGTACTGATATGGAAACGAGGCGACTGCCTTTTGACAGCCACCTCGTTCTTTTTTCCTAATACCTTCCTTTAAAATAAACTTCTGTACCGTCAAGCAAACCACTTAGTGTATTGTCGCTCATCCAGATGCGTTCAAAATAAGAGACGTCATCCGGTCCGTATTTCATACGGATACATGTTTGTGTATTGTTATCCCAATTCCAATCAAAGTAATATATGTCTTCAGTTACGCAGCCATCTCGATACTCCACTCGTATATAGTCTTTTCCGGTCCGATTTTCATAAAAGTCCAATCGCTGGGTGTAATATTTTCCATCTTGCTCCCAACTTTCCTGCCATGTACGGCTGCACAGTTCATGTGTCTTTCTATAATATACCTCACTATAATCATCATTATCATACCAACTATCTATTTCTACTTCGCATGAAGTCAAACTAAGCATGGTTAGGACAAATACCAATAGACCGAAGCATTCTCTTATCTTTGTTTTCATAATCCATTTGATTTTAGTTTACTGTTTTTTTCTTATACTGCAAAAATAGGTGGGGAAAATGATACTATAAAGAGAATATTACTATTTATATAGGGAATTTCCCTATTTGCAAGAGGGATTTACGAATTTTAGATAAGAGGAAAGAAGAATCCGTAATCGAGGTTATTTTATCTGTAAATTATCTACAGAAATTATTGGCGGATAGTTTATCTTTGCCGTTGGAAAAGAAACAAAAATAACTCTTAAAATACGAATTATGGCAAAGAAAGTGCTGATATTATCTTCCAGTCCGCGTCGTGGCGGAAATTCTGATACATTGTGTGACGAATAGTTGATGAGGATTTTCATCTCTCTCAAAAAGACTTAGGACTTTCTGAAAGACTTTGAGAAGTATATCGTTCTACATAACAAACATACTAAAAAAAGGTCAGGCGATAATACCTTGTGATAAAGGTTAACCGCCTGACCTTTTTTAATATTTAGCTATTTTTTAAGCTTCTTCTACCGCTGCTTGCGCCGCCGCTAATCTGGCAATAGGCACGCGGAACGGAGAACATGATACATAATTCAAACCGACTTTGTGGCAGAACTTAACAGATGAAGGTTCACCTCCGTGTTCACCGCAGATACCGCATTTCAAGTCGGGACGAACAGAACGGCCTTTATCCACAGCCATTTCAATAAGTTGGCCTACACCGTTTTGGTCAAGTACCTGGAATGGGTCTACTTTCAGAATCTTCTTTTCAAGATATACCGGTAAGAATGAAGCGATGTCATCACGAGAGTAACCGAAAGTCATTTGGGTAAGGTCATTTGTACCAAATGAGAAGTATTCTGCACGGCTGGCAATGCGGTTGGCTGTCAATGCGGCACGAGGAATCTCAATCATGGTACCTACCTTGAACGGAATTTCCATTCCTTCTCTTTCAAACAACTCGGCAGCAGCGTCACGAATCACTTTTTCCTGAGCTTCAAACTCATACAGAATACCGGTCAGCGGAACCATGATTTCGGGATGCGGGTCGTAACCTTCTCTTTTCAGTTCGATGGCAGCACCCAAAATAGCCTGAGTCTGCATTTCTGTGATACACGGATAGGTGTTACCCAAACGGCAACCACGGTGTCCCAACATCGGGTTGTGTTCACATAAGCTTTCTACACGCTTCTGAATTTCCTGTACAGTTACTCCCATAGCCTGAGCCATCTCTTCCTGTCCCTTCAAATCGTGGGGAACAAATTCATGCAAAGGAGGATCGAGCAAACGAACATTCACCGGACATCCGTCCATAGCCTTGAAGATACCCTTAAAGTCAGCTTTCTGATAGGGGAGAAGTTTTGCCAATGCTTTTCTGCGTCCTGCTTCGTCGGGAGCCAGAATCATTTCACGCATGGCAACAATCTTCTCTGCATCAAAGAACATGTGTTCTGTACGACAAAGACCGATACCGCATGCACCAAAACTGCGGGCCACTTCTGCATCATGCGGAGTATCGGCGTTAGTACGGACAACTAATTTGGTATATTTGTTGCAAAGATCCATTAGTGCGGCAAAGTCACCGGACACTTCTGCTGCTTTGGTTTCTACTTTACCTTTATATACTTCACCGGTAGTACCGTTCAAAGAGATGAAATCACCCTCCTTCAGTACGATACCTTCTATTTCTACAGTACGGTTCTTGTAGTCTACATTGATAGCTCCTGCACCGGATACACAGCATTTTCCCATACCACGGGCTACAACGGCTGCGTGAGATGTCATACCGCCACGTGCAGTCAAAATACCTTGTGCTACAGCCATACCTGCCAAGTCTTCAGGAGAGGTTTCGATTCGTACCATGACCACTTTCTTACCATCTGCTGCCCATTTAGCAGCATCTTCGGCAAAGAATACAACCTGACCGGTAGCTGCACCCGGAGAAGCGGGCAAGCCTCGAGTCAATACTTTGGCTTCTTTTAACGCCTGTTTATCGAATACGGGATGAAGTAGTTCATCCAATTTATTAGGCTCACAACGTTTCAACGCTGTCTTTTCATCAATCATTCCCTGACGCAACAAATCCATGGCAATTTTTACCATAGCGGCACCGGTACGTTTACCGTTACGAGTCTGCAAGAACCACAATTTTCCTTCTTGTACAGTAAATTCCATGTCTTGCATATCACGGTAGTGGTCTTCCAATTTAGTCTGAAGCGCATCCAACTCTTTATAGATTTCCGGCATAGCCTCTTCCATGGAAGGATATTTGGCTACACGTTCTTCTTCAGAGATACCGGCACGCTCGGCCCAACGCTGAGAACCGATTTTGGTAATCTGCTGCGGAGTACGGATACCGGCAACCACGTCTTCACCTTGGGCGTTAATTAAATATTCACCATTGAACAGATCTTCACCGTTACCGGCATCGCGAGAGAAACATACACCTGTTGCAGAAGTGTCTCCCATATTACCGAACACCATTGCCTGAACGGTTACTGCAGTACCCCATTCTGCAGGAATACCTTCCATTTTGCGGTAAAGAATAGCTCGTTCATTCATCCAGCTGCGGAATACAGCACAGACAGCACCCCAAAGTTGTTCGTAAGCACTAGTCGGAAAGTCTTGGCCGGTTTGTTCCTTAACAGCTGCTTTAAAACGTTTTACCAACTCTTTCAGGTCTTCTACTTCCAATTCGTTATCCAGTTTTACACCTTTGGCTTCTTTTACTTCTTCGATAATAGCTTCAAATGGGTCAATGTCATCTTTATTTACGGGCTTCATACCTAAAACCACATCACCATACATTTGGACAAAACGACGATAAGAGTCCCATGCAAAACGGGGACGACCGGTCTTACGGGTTAACCCTTCTACTACTTCATCGTTTAAGCCCAGATTCAGAATAGTGTCCATCATACCCGGCATAGAAGCGCGAGCACCGGAACGTACAGAAACCAATAAGGGATTCTCTACATCACCAAATTTAGAATTCATCAGGTTCTCAATGTTGGCGATAGCTTTTTCAACATCTTCTCTGAGTAGTTCTACAACTTTATCTTTTCCTAAATCATAATATTCTGTACATACTTCGGTAGTGATAGTGAAACCCGGAGGAACGGGTACACCGATCAGATTCATTTCAGCCAGGTTAGCACCTTTTCCACCAAGCAGTTCTCTCATGTCTGCTTTACCTTCTGCTTTTCCGTTTCCGAAGGTATAAACTCTTTTTTTCTCCATAAATAATGTATTTAAAGTTAACTCGTTCAAAAATTGTAATCGCAAAACTATACATATTTTATTTATTTCCAAACGAATTAATGAAAAAAAACAGCAGAAATTGCAATTTCTACTTTGCAATTTTAATATATTTCGTTTTATAGGGAGAAATTCGGAGAAAATGCTTATTTTTGCCCCAAATTAACTTATTTAGAAAGTGGCTAGAAAGAAGAAAGAGCTCCCTCTATTAGAGAAGGTAACCATAACAGATGTAGCTGCCGAAGGTAAAGCTTTGGCGAAAGTGAATGATTTAGTAGTGTTTGTGCCGTATGTTGTTCCCGGTGATGTGGTGGACTTGCAAATAAAACGTAAGAAAAACCATTATGCAGAAGCAGTGGCAGTGAATTTCCATGAATATTCTCCTAAAAGAGCTGTCCCGTTTTGTCAGCATTATGGCGTGTGCGGTGGTTGTAAATGGCAATGCTTGCCCTATGATGAACAAATAAAGTATAAACAAAAACAGGTAACGGATAATCTGGTTCGCATCGGGAAAGTTGAATTACCGGAAATTTCTCCTATTCTGGGGTCTGCAAAGACAGAGTTCTATCGTAATAAATTGGAATTTACATTTTCTGATAAGCGCTGGCTGACCGAAGAGGAAGTGAAGGCGGATGTGAAGTATGATCAGATGAATGCTGTAGGATTCCATATTCCGGGTGCATTCGACAAAGTGCTTGCCATTGAGAAATGTTGGCTGCAGGACGATATCAGCAATCAAATCCGTAACGCTGTCCGTGACTACGCATATGAACACAATTATTCTTTCTTTAATCTTCGTACGCAGGAGGGTATGCTCCGCAATCTGATGATTCGCACATCAAGTACCGGAGAGTTGATGGTATTGCTTCAATGCAAAATTACAGAAGAGAGCGAAATGGAGCAAATGAAGCAGTTATTGGCTTTTATAGCTGACAAATTTCCACAGATTACTTCCTTATTATATGTGGTCAATAATAAATGCAATGATACTATTAACGATTTGGATGTAGTGGTATTTAAGGGCAATGACCATATATTTGAAGAAATGGAAGGCTTGCGCTTTAAGATTGGTCCGAAATCTTTTTATCAGACTAACTCTGAGCAAGCATATACCTTATATAAGGTAGCACGCAATTTTGCAGGTCTGACCGGAAATGAGCTTGTCTATGACCTTTATACCGGAACCGGAACAATTGCAAATTTCGTGTCTCGTCAGGCAAAGAAAGTGATTGGCATAGAGTATGTGCCGGAAGCGATTGAAGATGCTAAAGTAAATTCGGAGATAAACCATATTACCAATACATTGTTCTATGCGGGAGATATGAAAGATATTCTTACTCAGGAGTTTATTAATGAACACGGTCGTCCGGATGTTATCATTACCGATCCGCCGCGTGCAGGTATGCACAATGATGTAATAAATACGATTCTGTTTGCCGAACCCGAATGTATTGTTTATGTCAGTTGTAATCCGGCAACGCAGGCACGCGACTTGTCTTTGCTGGATACTAAATATAAAGTGGTTGCCGTTCAACCGGTAGATATGTTCCCTCATACACATCATGTAGAGAATGTGGTTTTACTTGAAAGAAGATAATTATGTCAAGAGGTAAAAATAATAAATCAGGCAAGCCCGTTGCACGGGCTGTTGCAAAGTATACTGTATATAATGTTAATGAACCTGCTGAATTGATGGATTTTCTGATGCAGAAAATGGCAGGAATCAGTCGTAGCAAAGTAAAAACAATGCTGACTAACCGGGTTATATTGGTAGACAATATAATTACTACACAATATAATTTTGAACTGAAACCCGGCATGAAAGTTCAGGTGAGCAAAACCAAAAACAATCGTGAATTCAAGAATCCGATGTTGAAACTGGTATATGAGGATGCTTATATTATCGTGGTAGAGAAGAAAGAAGGACTGCTTTCGGTCAGCACTGAGCATCAAAAGGAGCGTACAGCACAACATATCCTGAACGAATATGTAAAACGTTCGCATCGTAACAACCGTATATTTGTTGTTCATCGGTTAGACCGTGAAACATCGGGACTGATGATGTATGCCAAGGATGAAAAGACCCAAAATACGTTGCGTGATAATTGGCAGGATATTGTAACCGATCGCCGTTATGTAGCTATTGTTTCGGGAGAAATGGAGAAAGATGGAGGAACTGTTGAGTCGTGGTTGACCGATCATAAATTATATGTTAGCTCCAGTCCTTATGATGATGGAGAGGGAAAATATGCTGTTACACATTATAGAACAATAAAACGCGCGAATGGTTATTCTCTGGTGGAGTTGGATTTGGAAACAGGACGTAAAAATCAAATTCGCGTTCATATGTCAGAACTTGGACATCCGGTGATTGGCGATGAACGGTATGGTAGCGAATGTAATCCGCTAGGCCGATTGGCACTACATGCTTTCAAACTTTGTTTTTATCATCCCATAACAGGGGAACTGATGCAGTTTGAAACTCCGTATCCGGCAAACTTTAAGACTCTAATGTTAAAAAAATAGCAATAATAAGTTTTGCACTCCTTAACAGTTGTGAAGAATAAATTTTTCCACAACAGCTGCCACACCGTCTTCTTCATTGGAGGCGGTGATGAAGTTGGCATTCTGCCTCACTATATCTTGAGCATTCGCCATTGCCACTCCTAAACCTGCATATTTTATCATTGAGATATCATTAAATCCGTCTCCTATTGCTATTAGTTCTTCTTTTTTATTGCCTAATTCTTTCAATAAAACAGATAGAGCTTGTGCTTTATCAATTCCCTTGGGAACCAATTCCAAAAAATAGGCTTCAGAACGATAAACTCCCAAAAGCTCTTTTAAGTCATTATGCATTTCATTTTCTAAGGTCGCAAGTTTAATCGGTTCGCCTACAATCATGCACTTCCCAACAGGAAAGTCAATGGCTGACAGGAAATTATCTACTTTTTTGATTGTCATAACATTTAGCAATGCCAACTTTTGTACGTATTCATCATATGGGTTTTCAGTAATGACAAACTCATTATGATATGTAATTATAGTAAAACCATATTTCTTGGCATAGTTATATAAAAATGGAATAACGGAGCGTTCAAGCAGGTTTTCATACATTACTTTTCCTGTTTGCCAGTTGATGATTCTTCCTCCGTTATAAGAAAGTATGTATCCACCGTATTCTCTTAAACAAAGATGTTCGGCAATAGGAGCCACCCCATAAGTGGGACGTCCTGTTGCTAATATTATTTTCACTCCTTTTTGTTGAGCTTTAATAATAGTCCGTCGTGTGTAAGGAGTAATTTCTTTTTTGGTATTAGTCAGTGTTCCGTCTAAATCTAATGCCAGTAATTTATACTTCATAAGTGCTAAGGTGAATTTTGAGGCAAATATAATGAATATCGTTTATTATTTGCTACATTTGCTATAAATAACAAGAATTATGGAACTGGTTTTAATAATAATTATCCTTATATTGCTGATTGCCAATTTAGTAGTTGTACTGACTAAAAATAACCGTTTGCAAACGGAACGTTTGGAATTATTGCTTCATGAAGAAATGAAAGCAAACAGAGAAGAATTGGGGCGTAATATCCGTGAACTTCGTTCTGAGTTGAACCAAACTTTGAACTTCTCTGTTCGGCAAATGCAAGATAGCTTACATAAAAACATGCTTACAGGTAATGAAATGCAACGGGAGAAGTTTGAAGCAATGGGTAAACAGCAGGATGAACTCATAAAGAGTACCGAAAAACGATTGGATGATATGCGTATGATGGTGGAGGAAAAACTGCAAAAGACATTGAATGAACGAATCGGACAGTCATTTGAAATTGTTCGTACTCAATTAGAAAACGTACAAAAAGGATTGGGAGAGATGAAAAGTCTGGCGCAAGATGTGGGTGGATTAAAGAAAGTTTTGAGTAATGTAAAAACACGTGGTACTTTTGGGGAAGTGCAGCTAGGGGCTTTACTTGACCAAATGCTGAGTCCTGAACAATATGAAGCTAATGTAAAAACTAAAAAGAACGCTACAGAGTTTGTAGAATTTGCCGTTAAATTGCCTGGGAGAGAAGATAATAATGAAATTGTATATTTACCGATTGATGCTAAATTTCCAAAGGATATCTATGAACAGTATCAAGATGCTTATGAAGTTGGTGATGCTGCATTAATAGATACTTCTTCACGACAATTGGAAATGACGATAAAAAAAATGGCGAAAGATATTCATGACAAATATGTAGATCCGCCATTTACTACCGATTTTGCTATCATGTTTTTGCCATTTGAAAACATTTATGCAGAGGTAATTCGTCGGACTTCGCTGGTAGAGACATTGCAAAAGGAGTTTAAGATTGTAGTAACAGGGCCGACTACATTAGGGGCTATTCTTAACAGCTTGCAAATGGGATTCCGTACATTGGCTATTCAGAAACGTACAAGTGAAGTTTGGAACGTGCTTGGAGCCGTAAAAACAGAGTTTGGAAAGTTTGGCGGGCTATTGGAGAAAGTTCAGAAAAACTTGCAGAATGCCGGCGACCAATTGGAAGAGGTAATGGGTAAACGCACTCGGGCCATTGAACGTAAGCTAAGGCAAGTGGAAGCTCTTCCGACAGAGGAAAGTCAGAAAATGCTGAATTTGCCCGATCTAATGGAAGATGAAGATGATTAATATATAAAAAGCGGAGGATAAAATATGAGTATGACATGGGACTTTATTTTAAGGTTGTTTGTAGCCGGGGCACTTGGTGCAGTAATAGGCTTGGATCGGGAATATCGTGCCAAAGAAGCAGGTTATCGCACTCATTTTCTTGTGTCACTGGGCAGTGCACTTATAATGATTGTTTCGCAATATGGCTTTATGGAAATTATAAAGATAGAGGGGATAGATTTAGATCCAAGTCGTGTTGCAGCGCAGGTAGTGAGCGGTATCGGTTTTATAGGTGCCGGCACTATCATTTTTCAGAAGCAAATAGTGCGTGGATTAACAACGGCTGCCGGTATATGGGCTACCTCAGGTATCGGACTCGCAGTAGGAGCCGGAATGTATTGGCTGGGGATTTCGGCTACTATTCTTACTTTAATAGGTTTGGAGGCATTGAGTTATCTTTTTAAGAGTATCGGTATGAAGAGCTCTATGGTTGAGTTTTCGACTGACAATAAAGAAACATTGAATAAAATGGCGAAAAAATTTAATTCAAAAGATTATAATATCGTATCTTATCAGTTGGAAGAAAAAACAGTGGGGGAAATGACTACTTATTATGTCACGATGGTAATAAAGTCTAAAAAATACAATGACGAAGGCATGTTGCTGACTTTATTACAAGATTTTCATGACATAACAGTACACAGGATTGAGTAGTCATCAATAGTAATCATAAACATGATAAAAGGTGATTGGTAAATAATCTGCTATGGAGGGTTTTCTTGTTTAGAGTAGAATTCTCCATAGCAGATTAGAAGATATCTATATTAAGCTTTTAGGCGCATGATAAATTTGCTACCCCTACCTAGCTCACTCTGCACGGTCAATGTTCCATTATGTGCTTCTACAAAATCACGAGAAATAGAAAGTCCTAAACCGCTTCCTTGTACTTTTGTTCCGGGGACACGAAAATAATGGTCAAAGATGCTTTTATGATAACGTGGGTCTATTCCTTTCCCAAAATCCTGTACATACATTTCAATATAATTGTCATCGGTTTGATGGGCACCGATTACTACATGCCCATTTTCCGGCGAGTAGCGGATAGCATTGGAAAGCAAGTTGGTCAGCACCCATGCAATCTTTTCACTGTCAATAAATAATTTTCCTATTTTATCTTCCGGGTATTCTACTTCTATCTGAATATTGAATTTTTCTGCTTGCACGCGATTGGCTTTGATGGCATATTCTATTAATTCAATAGGTTTAGTTATTTTAGGTTTAAGTTGTAATTTTCCGGATTCTACCTGAGTCATATTAAGTAGTTCCCCGGTGATATTCAGCAGACGTTCACTGTTTTCTTTTATACTATTTGTCAAATCTTCCTGTTCATTATTCAGTGTTCCTACACGTTTATCTTCCAACAGCTGTAGACTCATCATGATGGCCGATATAGGTGTTTTGAGTTCATGCGAAATGGTTGAAATAAAAGTCGTTTTTGCAGAATCAAGCTTGAGTTCAACTTATAAATGCAACTTTTTGGGTGCGGAT
>UMLC01016281.1_pt1 | contig 13184 bp, 10 predicted proteins | sample 1966451 | NCBI WGS metagenome assembly UMLC01 (sample SAMEA4836193, study PRJEB28245) | human gut metagenome | biome: gut microbiome; material: fecal sample | place: Denmark | collected 2008
TGCACCGCTGTTTATTTGTTACTGTTTACTCCGTTCTCAGTAACGTTTATACGCTTTGTAAACCCAAATAACGACTTGCCTCTTTCAATCGTCAGATCAGGTAAACACTAATTGCAATATATTATTTGCATATCCCCGGAATAATGTCAACTGCTATTTTCCTTATTTCACAAAATTTATTCCAGATTGCAAATATCAGACATTGCATTTGTAATTTATAGTAATTAACTACGGCAGCCGAATTCAAACAAAAAACAGATCCAATATCTTATAATCAAAGATACAGGACCTGTTTTTATTATCTGAAATTCAGCCTGCAAGATTCAGCATTTTTAATAAGAACAGCCAGCTCAGGCCATAATAGGTAATTACTGCAACAAGGTCATTCACTGTTGTAATCAGCGGACCTGATGCTACTGCCGGGTCAATATTGATCTTCTTAAAGAACAATGGAATACAGGTGCCTACTGCACTGGAGATCAACATAGCCAGCAACAGTGCCACACCGATACATCCGGATACTGCATAGGAAAACAAAAGTGTTTTTCCTTTAAACAGATAAATATACAATCCGATCAGCGCAAAAGACAGAATTCCAAGAAGTCCGCCATTACACAGACCAATTCTCATTTCCTTCCACACAAGTTCCAGTTTCTGCTTACCTGTCAGAGATTCATCCATCAGCACACGAATCGTCACAGCCAGAGACTGGGTACCCACATTACCTGCCATATCAAGGATCAAAGACTGGAAGCACATAATGATCGGAAGTGCAGTCACCACCTTCTCAAAAATTCCTACCACTGAAGAAACTACCATGCCAAGTCCCAGAAGAATGATCAGCCAGGGCAGACGTTTCTTCATACTTTCTTTCAGTGGCTCCTTTAAATCCTCTTCTGCAGTCAGACCGGCCAGCTTCGCATAGTCATCACCCATCTCATCATCAACCAGGTCAATGATACTGGCAGATGTGATAACACCCAGAAGCTGATTATCGTTGTCAAGAACCGGAATAGAATCCTCAGAATAATCTTTCAGTTCTTCGATACATTCATCAATATTCTCTTCCGCATATACATATGGATAGGAAGTCACCACCAGATTCTCAAGCAGATCATCGCGTCTGGCAATGATCAGTTCTTTCAGATTAATAGCCCCATAAAATTTCTGCTGCTCTGTCACTACAAAAATAGTGGAGATATTGTCATTTTTTGCAGCCTGTTCGATCAGACTGCTCATTGCCTGCTTAACTGTCAGTTTATCTGTGATCACAATATAATTTGTTGTCATGCGGCTTCCGATCTCATCCTCATCAAAGGATGCGATCATCTCCACATCACGTCGAACCTCAGGTTCAAGCAGATCGATCAGTATTTTTTTCTTTGTTTTTTCAACTTTATTTAATACATCTGCAAGAGCATCTGTCTCCATTCTGGATAAAATGGCTGCTGCTTTTCTCACATCCATTTCATTCAGATACTCTGCTGCATTCTCCTCATCTGTATATTCAAAAATATCAGAGAGCATATCTGTATCCAGGATACGGTACAGCTTGCACCGCTCCTGTACAGTCAGTTTTGGCATTACATCTGCCAGATCATTCTCATGATAATCCTGCAGCCTTCCTCCCATAACGGCTGGAGAGGTGTTGCTGCGGATGATCTTCAGAATTTCTTTGGAATAATCCTGTACTCTTTTCTCCATTCTTTCATCCTCCGTTTTTTTGCATAAAAGCACACCAAAAGAAAGCAGTCTGTTATTTATTACATTTTACTGCCATTTCTTCCATGCTTTTTCCAGCACAATAAACTGCAGGGTATTATGCCATAACCTGCTATTCATCCGCTGTCCGTAACTGTCCGGCATCTTCGCCGGATCATTACTGCTCAATATGTAATTGCATGATTCGGGGGAATTTCATAAATACAGGATAAGAAATGAAAAAGACATCCGATCTTCCACATACAGAAACTGTCAGATCACAGACAGTAAAAAACTTCTATTTTATATGCATACATGGAAAATCCTGAAAATATATGACTACAGCAGAACAAAAACGGCTGCTATACTCATATACTCTTTTTAATTCAGATCCTGTGCTACTACTTCGCCCATGAGAATCGCAATTATCCATTCTGTTCCACCTGCCTTTTCTTTAAAATTTACGATTTCGGATATCAGACCCTGTTTTCGGGAATCTGATTTCTAACAGCAAATTTTATGCTGTTCCCTATTTTGAAACAGCATTTTTAAAATTATTTTCAATTTGCACAGTTATTGTAACCGCCCAGTAGAGAAAAAGCAACCCTGTTTTCTCATTTTTTACATTAATTTTTGTTAATGTTAACGATAAGTTTGCTTCTTTTATTCCTAAATGATAGAATATAATCAGAAATTTACAAATAATAAGATTATTGCCATAAACATGCAAGACTATAATTGATATTCACAGGAGAAAAAATATGTCATTTATCAGTGTGTTTGATGTTATGGGGCCGAACATGATCGGTCCTTCAAGTTCACATACCGCAGGTGCGGCGCGTATTTCCTATCTTGCCCAGAAAATGATCGAAGGCCCGTTAAAGAGAGCCGACTTCATCCTGTACGGCTCTTTTGCAAAAACTTACCATGGTCACGGTACTGACCGAGCTCTGCTGGGTGGTATTATGGGATTCTCTACCGATGATATGCGCATCCGAAATTCTTTTGATATTGCTCATGAAAAAGGTCTGAAATTCTCTTTCACTCCAAATGAGCAGGAAACAGATATTCATCCGAACACCGTAGATATCTGCATGGAAAATGAAAAAGGCCAGAAAATGACCGTACGCGGCGAATCCCTTGGAGGAGGCAAGGTCCGTATTGTAGATATCAATCACGTACAGGTAGACTTTACAGGCGAGTACAGTGCAGTGATCGTGATTCATCAGGACACTCCCGGCGTTGTGGCCTATATTACCAAATGCCTGAGTGACCGCAATATCAATATTGCATTTATGCGTCTGTTCCGTGAAAGCAAGGGAGAGATTGCTTATACAATCGTAGAATCTGACGGCAAACTTCCTGAGAATATCGTTCCTGCGATTCGCGAGAACCCGAATATTCATGAAGTTATGATCGTACAGATGTAAAGAAAGGAGGATTTTTATCATGGATTTTAAAAATGCAAATGAACTCTTAGCACTCTGTGAAGAAAAAAATCTTCCTATCTCAGAGATTATGCGTATCCGTGAGATTGAGCTTGGCGAAACAGCCTCTGAGATTGTAAATAAAAAAATGACACGAGTACTGGGAATTATGAAAGATGCTGCTTTCTCACCAATCAGACAGCCGGTAAAATCTATGGGTGGTCTGATCGGCGGCGAAGCCAGAAAGCTGAGTCTCCACGCTCAGGAGAAAAAAGGTCTCTGCGGAAATCTGCTTCAGAAGGCAATTACTTATGCTATGGCTACACTGGAAACGAATGCCTCCATGGGGCTGATCGTGGCCTCTCCTACTGCCGGTTCTGCCGGAATCGTACCGGGGCTGATGCTGGCAATGCAGGAACATTATCAATTCTCTGATGAAGAGATTATACGGGCATTATTTAACGCAAGTGCCATTGGTTATCTGGCAATGCGAAATGCAACTGTTGCAGGTGCGGTAGGCGGATGCCAGGCCGAGGTAGGGGTTGCATCTGCAATGGCTGCATCTGCTGCTGTAGAGCTGATGGGAGGTTCACCGAAAGAATGTACTTTTGCTGCATCTACTGTTCTTATGAACATGCTTGGTCTGGTATGCGATCCGGTCGGTGGTCTGGTAGAATATCCATGTCAGAACAGAAATGCTGCAGGTGTGGCAAACGCTATAATTGCCGCAGAAATGGCTCTCGCAGGAATCCCGCAGTTGATTCCTCTGGACGAAATGATCCAGACGATGTTTACCGTGGGTAAAAAGCTTCCTGCAGAACTGCGTGAAACTGCTATGGGAGGATGCGCTACTACGCCATCTGCATGTGAAGCATGCCATATATGCAGTTAACAGGCTGACAAATAAAAAAACTGTCTCTGTAATGCACCTATTTTCTACGTATAATGTGCATATACAGGACAGTTTTTTATTATTTTTCCAGCTTTGCCAGCACTTTTGATGTAAAATGTGTATCGAAAAACTGAACAAAAGGTCCGAATCCAAATGCACTGACCAGTGTTCCCAGTCCGACGATTCCCCCTGCAAGCCAACACACCAGTGCACTGATCGCATCATTAGATACTCTGCACCAGAAATACGGAATTTTCGGCCATTTCTCTGTCATGATCAGAGAAATACTGTCATATGGTGCAACTCCCTGTTTCGGAAGCTGGTACATGGAAATTCCAAGGCTTGTTATGATAACTCCAATAAATACGGTAACCACCTGCATTGCCATCTGATCCGGTGCATCGATCACAGATGTGATCAGGTTATAGAAAAATGTAACAAAATATCCAAGGAATAACGCATTTATGATCGTTCCCAATCCGATAAGCTTTCTTCCCCAGATAATTTCTATTACAAAAAATCCCAGATTCAGAAGAATTAAAAAACGGGCATATTCAATTCCCACACATTCTGCCAGTGCCATTACCATTCCGCTGAAAGGGTCATTTCCAAGTCCGGAAAGTTTAAATATCGCAATTCCCAGACCAAGGATTATATTTCCAATCAACATTACGACCACATACTTCCAGTTTATTTTTCTGATCCATTCACTCATCTTTTTTCCTCCGTAAAATTAACTCTTTCTATCATATCAGACAGTAAAATACTTTACAATATTCTTTCTGTAAATTGTTTTCCACTATTTTAAAATTACATTACTGTTCACTCCGTTCACAGTAACGTACCCAAAATTCATTCCAGATTGCCTGCGGCAATGGAATTTTGGCTTGTATGTCTTGTGATTTTGGCATATTCATGCCAAAACGCCTCTCAGGATAGTGGTGTGTGAACAGTTACAAAACTACTTGATTTACTCCGTGAATGTGACTATAATGAGAAAAACGTATATAGGTGTATATACACCCTTCTATACACAATAAAAACAGGAGAAAATATAATCTATGGAAAAGTTAAAAGCATTTCTCAGACGTAAAGACATCGAAATCTCCATAAAACGTTATGGAATCGATGCCCTTGGTGCCATGGCGCAGGGTCTTTTCTGCTCCCTGCTGATTGGCACGATCATCAACACACTTGGAACACAGTTTCATATTTCATTTCTGACCACTGCTGTGGCAACTGTAAACGACACCCAGTATACCGTAGGCTCTCTGGCATCTGCAATGAGTGGTCCTGCCATGGCTGTCGCCATCGGCTATGCGCTGCATTGTCCGCCGTTGGTGTTGTTTTCATTGATCACTGTTGGCTTTGCATCTAACGCATTAGGCGGTGCAGGCGGACCGCTGGCTGTATTATTTGTAGCCATCTTCGCTTCCGAAATCGGAAAAGCAGTATCTAAGGAAACCAAAATTGATATTCTGGTCACTCCACTTGTCACGATCGGTGTAGGTGTTGCCCTGTCCGCGTGGTGGGCTCCGGCACTTGGAAGTGCAGCAATGAAAGTGGGAAATATTATTATGTGGGCAACCAACCTGCAGCCGTTCCTGATGGGAATCCTTGTTTCTGTATTCGTGGGTATTGCACTGACACTTCCTATCTCATCTGCCGCCATCTGTGCTGCGCTTGGCCTTACCGGACTTGCCGGAGGAGCTGCTGTTGCAGGATGCTGCGCACAGATGGTAGGTTTCGCAGTAATGTCCTTCCGTGAGAACAAATGGGGCGGACTTGTTTCTCAGGGAATCGGAACATCCATGCTCCAGATGGGAAATATCGTAAAAAATCCACGCATCTGGATTGCACCGATCCTTACTTCTGCCATCACCGGACCTCTTGCAACCTGTCTGTTCAAACTTCAGATGAACGGTACTCCGGTTTCTTCCGGTATGGGTACCTGCGGTTTCGTAGGACAGATTGGTGTCTACACCGGATGGATGAATGATATTGCCGCAGGAACAAAAACAGCTGTCACAGGCTGGGACTGGGCCGGACTTTTGCTGATTTCCTTTATCCTGCCTGCAATCCTGTGTCCGTTCATCAACATGTTTATCCGTAAGCTTGGATGGGTGAAAGACGGGGATATGACACTTTCATAAGCAAAAACAGCTGCGTTACCTGTCAATTGAAACTGTTACTTGATAAAAATTTCAGCTAACAGTTTCAATGGTAACACAGCTGCTTTTTATTTTTCCACTTCCGTATATTGATTTCCCTGAGGATCACTCAAATTGTCATCCACATAAATTTTTCATCCCTTTGGAAATCGCCTTTCAGTGATAAAATTTTTATATTCGTACTTCTTCATCCATTTTAAGCAATGCACTCTTAGCCAGCTGATCTGCCTCTTCATTGTAGTGATTGCCCGTATGAGCTGCTATTTTACAAAAAGAAATCTTTACTTTCTTTCCTGCTTCCTGCATATGAGCAGCATATTTGCTGGTCAGAGGTGTTTTGGCTCTCCACACACCTGTTACCCACTTCTCTACACCTTCGTAATCATAGCGGATTTCCACAGCTGGATATTTGTTTTCTATGGCCCAGTTTACTGCAGTCATGGAACCAAGCATCTCTCCTGCCACATTTCGGATCGCGACTCCTGCAGAATCACTGCCACTGCCGGATTTACGGATTTCCTGTCCATCCGGTGTAAGGATCACACAACCAAAGGCATATCTGCCAATACTTTTCTCGAAACTTCCATCTACATAAGCAATGACCATATTTTCAGGTACTTCCACGATTCCTGCCGCCTCTTTTGCTTTATCACCGGATACATTTCCTGTTGTCTCCATGTTCAGAAAAGCCAATGCTTCCTCTTTCTCTGTAAATCCCCGAAACTCAGCTCCTGAATATCCGCTTACTGCCTTCTGGCACTCCGCCCATGTAGCAAAAAGTCCTGTTTTATGTCCCTTGCGTACTGCATATATTTTCTTCTTTGCCATAAAATCCTCCTGAACAATCAATATTTTGACTCACATTACTTTACTATATTTTGATTAATACTATATAATCTTTCTTTCTATCAGGCAAGTTATACAATGGAAATTTCTCAAAAAAACAACGTGCAGATACATTTTAAAATCGAGATAAATCTTCAAACCTGAAGTTATCTGTCGACTTCAATGTTTCTGCACGTTTTTTATAATAGCAGATATTTTAATCAATACCTTCTGTTAACCTGTAGCAATTACATAAAATACTGCATTCCTCTTTATCTGAATTTATAAAGCCTTATGATACAATTCCACAATATCCTGTTTCCTGGAGGATCTTGGATTTACTGCAATATTTCCGCTCTTCATGGCGTCATCTGCCATGGCATCAATCTTGCTTTCAATCTCCTCATCAGAAATCTCTTCTCCCTTCTTTGCCTGGCGGATGGCTGTGGTCAGGTCTTCCGGGATTCCGATATCCTCGTTTAATTCCCTGATGGCATCCACCAGCATCAGTGGTTCGAATGCATCCTCATATGCAGGGATCGGACTGATATAATTATAAATCTTCAGATATCTGCCATGATCTGCCAGAGCATTATATTCTGCGATCACGGGAAGAAGAACTGCATTTGCCACTCCATGTGCTACATTAAAGAAAGCACTTACCGGATGGCTCATGGCATGGACATTTCCAAGTCTTGCAAAGGAAAAGGCGATTCCTGCAAAAAGAGATCCCGTAAGCATTGCCTCTGCAGCTTCCAGATCTGTACGTCTTGCCACAAAACGGCGGATATTTCCACCGATCAACTCCATTGCTTTCTCTGCCATTGCGTCAGAAAAAGGAGATGCTGCTGTGGAAACATAAGCCTCCTCCGCATGAATAAATGCATCGATTCCGCAGGCTGCTGCCACAGATGCCGGAGCAGATGTGAGAAGTTCAGGATCCAGGATCGCATATGCAGGAAGAAGTTCATAACTGAATACCGTCAGCTTATAATCTCTGCTGTGGTCAGTGATAACAGAAAATGCCGTAACCTCTGAGCCGGTTCCCGCAGTAGTCGGGATTGCGATCAGCGGAACAATTTTTCCGGGAACCTTATGTGCCCCCTCATATTCTGTAATACTGCCGCCATATTTAGCCGTAACTCCCACTGCTTTTGCCACATCCATAGGAGAACCACCGCCCAGCGCAACGATAAAATCTGCGCCGGAATCCTTATACGCTTCTGTCGCTTTTTCCACTGTGGTGACAGACGGATTGGCTTCTACCTCTGTAAAAATATCCACTGCCATTCCGGCGTCTTTCAGATAATCCGCCGCCTTATCCACAACTCCCATTTTCCGGAGAGTTGGTCCTGAGATCAGCATTGCATGAGAACCTCCAAGCTTTTTGGCACATTCCGGAAGCTTCGCCAGAGTACCTGCACCGACTGTAATATTCTGAGGAATAAAAAATTCAAATGGATTCATTAATTTCTGCCTCTTTTCCTGTATTTTTTCAATATTGCAATGTGCAGGGCATCTACCCTGCACAAATTCAAAACTCTGTTACCCAAAATAATTGTCATGTCATTTATAGCGTTATGCCATAGAGGAAAGCACCCTGTCAATAGCCGCATCGATTACCACATCAAGCTCTTCATCATCAGCCTCCGGCATAAGACTTGCTGCATCCTCATCAGAGATCAGTTCAATAAGTTTACCAAAATCTTCTTTATATTTACGTTTACAGATCGCATAAAATACAACTCCAAGTAAACTCCAGCTACCTACCATAAGCCATTCCTGAAATACCAGACTTCCACCGGAACCCGGAATACAGTAAACCAGAAGCATCAGCCCTGACATGACTACTGCCATAAAACCTACAAATTTGTAGTGGCCTACTTTGTAAGGTCTTGCCATATCCGGTTCCTTTTTACGAAGGATCAGGAAAGAGACAGAGACCATACAGTATGCAAGGCAGCATCCGAAGTTACCTGCATCACAGATCCAGACCATCATTGTTCTTCCTGCAAAAGGAGCCAGCATAGTCAGGGCACCGATCAGATACAGAGAATTAACCGGAGTTTTGTGCTTCGGATGAAGCTTTGCAAAAAACGGAGGAATCATGTAGGATTCTGCCATAGAGTACATGGCACGGGAACCGCCAAGGAGGAAGGAGTTCCATGATGTAATAATACCACACATTCCACCTACAATGATAACCTTGGCCATAACCTTTGTCCCGAAAGCCTTGGCCATGGCATCTGCCGTTACAAGTCCTGTTCCCTGCTGAGACTCAATAATCTCTGCCGGATTCAGGATATAACCTACTGCAAGAATCACCAGTGAGTAAAATACAACAGCCAGCACAACAGAGAGGATCATCATTTTACCGATTTTTTTCAGCGGAACATTAATCTCCTCTGCTGCCTGTGGGATAACATCAAAACCAATAAAGAAAAACGGAGTGATAACTGCAACCTTAATAATACTTTTCATTGCTTCACCGGTACCGTTTCCAACAAACATCTGTCCCTGAAGGTTATCCACACTTCCTGTAACCACAGAAGCCACGATCAGAATAATTCCGGCACCGCCGATAATACAGGTAAGAACAGTCTGCAAAACTGCTGCAGTTTTTGCTCCATTAATGTTGATTATCATAATAAGAAAAGCGATCACAATTGCCACGATCAGCCAGGATGCATAAACATCAAAGCCTGCAGCTGTATAGAGATATCCTTTCAAGAACCCCGGCCACAGATAAGTGATGATTGTGGGAAATGCACATGCCTCAAAGCAGGCAACACTTACATATCCAAGAATAATCGCCCAGGTACAGATAAAAGAACCTGTAGAACCCATTGCCCTGTAGCTGAATACGTGCTCACCACCACACTGAGGCATAGCTGCTGTAAGCTCTGCGTAAGTCAGACCTACAAAGAAAATCATGATTCCACCGATTGCAAATGCAATAGCTGCACCAAGCACACCACCGGATTCAATCCAGTTACCGGAAGAAACTCCCCAGCCCCAGCCGATCATGGCGCCAAATGCAATTACAAGTATGTCCCATGCACCAAGTACTTTGTCAAATTCTGATGTTTTTTGTTCCATAGGTCAGGCCTCCTTTTTTCCGTATTTTTTTGCGATCAGGTCTTCCAGATATTCTGCTGTTCCCTGAATTCCCAGAAAATCACTGTTAATAAGAATATCCCTGTTATGTCTGTCACCACGGTTACTTCCTGTCAGTGCCAGATGTCTCTTATGATAACGTTTATCCTTCTCATCCAGCAGAAGCTTTGCATCCTTTTCCGAGAGATTATGGCTTTCCATAATGTTGTGGACGCGAACATCATTAGGTGCAAAAATAAATGCTCTCACCAGCTGGATTCCTTCTGTATCTTTCAGAATATAATCTGCAGACCTTCCGATGATCACGCAGGCTTCTTTCTGCGCCAGCTTCCGGATAATCTGCTTCTGTACATGAATGGCGCGGTCTGTCAGATCCGCATATTTGGAAAAGGAACCTCTCACATCTCCCTGTGCACCTTTACCTGCGATGGTTCCGCCTTCCTCTACTCTGTCCATAATGTCTGTAGGGATGCCTACCTCTTTGATAATCTCATCCACAAGATCACGATCATAAAACTTAATCCCCAGATCCTGTGCAATCTTCTTACCGATGGCATTGCCCTTGGCTCCATATTCGCAGCCAATCGTAATTACCAGATGTTTCATGCTCTTCCCTCTCACACTCAAATTTTTATCAGATTCTCAAACATTCGAAATCCGCTGATTTGCTATGTAAATCACTACTTTCTCATGTTTGGCAGGTCCCAAGTTCAAAAGTCTTATCGTGCAGGCACGAACGACTTTTTGACCTTTGGGCCCTGATATCATAAAAGGGCGCACGAATATAATTCGTGACGCCCTTGTCCTTACTGTATCACTCCGTTGCCGGATTTTTATTTTTCCAGAGATTTAATTGTATCTTCGATGATTGCTACAGCTTTGTCGCACTCTTCTTCTGTAACAATAAGCGGTGGGATCATACGGATGATATGCGCTCCGATAGCTGTGATCAGAAGATGTCTGTCAAGACAACCTTGTTTTACATCCACTCCGCCGATAGTATCATCAAATTCCACACCTACCAGAAGTCCCTGATGTCTTACTTCTTTTACATGAGGAAGCTTCTCAAGCTTAGCTGCAAAGTAATCGCCAACCTTCTTTGCATTTCCAGCCAAATCTCTGTCCAGAAGCTCATTCACCTCAGCCAGTGCAGCTGCACAACTTACCGGATGTCCGCCGAATGTAGTTCCATGGGAACCTGCTGTGAAAGCTTTTGCAACCTCTGCTGTTGCACAGATGGCACCGATTGGCATTCCACCGCCCAGAGCCTTTGCCATAGATACGATATCCGGTTTGATACCATAATTCATATAGGACATAACAGCACCTGTTCTGCACCATCCTGTCTGTACTTCATCGATCAGAAGAAGCATATCGTTCTCATCACAGAATTTACGAAGTCCCTGCATGAATTCCATTGTTGCAGGATGTACGCCACCCTCGCCCTGTACAGGCTCAACCATAATGGCAATTGTGTTCTCTGTACATGCATCCTTGAAAGCCTGAAGGTCATTGTACGGTGCATAGGAGAAACCATAAGTCATAGGTCCGAATCCAACCTGGCATCCATTACCCGGCTGACCTGTTGCAGACATGGCACCAAAGGTTCTTCCATGGAATCCCATCTTTGCAGTTACGATATGATAACGGTTTGGACCATATTTTTCAATACCATATTTACGGGCCATTTTGATCATTGCCTCGTTAGCCTCTGTACCGGAGTTCTGATAGAAAATCTTGTCCATTCCGATTGTTTCACAGACTTTCTCAGCAAGCAGCGCCTGCGGGATTGTGTATGGATAGTTGAATGTATGCATAATATCATCTAACTGATCCTTTGCAGCAGCTACAACCTTAGGGTTACAGTTTCCTGCGCTGTTTACTGCAATACCAGCATAAAAATCAAGATATGGAGTTTTATTCTCATCATAAATGTACATGCCCTCTGCTGTCTCTGCAAGGAAATCAAATCTCTCATAAGTCTCGATCATGTACTTGTTTACTTTGTCCTTAATGTCCTGAAAAGTTAATCCTGTGTCTTTTAATTTCATAGCTGTGCCCTCCTGCATCCTTAAGATAATAAAAAAAGCAAAGACAAACTGACCCGTATGGGTAAGCGCCTTTGCTTAACTTTTTCTGTGTATTATTTTGTACATCCTTACAATATCACTGCCCTTATGATTTGTCAACATGTTTTTTTGAACATTTACATTTTTTACAGAAAGATCGTTACTGAAAACGGAGTGAACAGTAACGAAAGCTCTGTGTTCTCCTTATTGTATATCCAATATTTCCTGCATATTCGTGCGATAATAAAGGTTTCTCAACAATTCATAACAACACAGCCTCTTCATGAAATGGCAGACTGACAAACCATTACATACATCCTTTCTTTTCAGATATTCATTTTCTGGTGTATCTTTTTCATTATTTTGTGCATTATATTGTACATTTTACACTCATACTTCGGATAAAATCACCTGCTTCACTACTCAGTTCTACACTATGGTAATCCACCTGCGGCAGACCGCTTCAGCAACAAAACTCCTGATACAACTGCATCAATGATAATCCAGAAAAAAACAGGTACAGCAGGCTTTCTCCTTCCCTGTGTTCCGATAGACATGTTCCTGATCCGTTTCAAACTTAAACACCTGATCTCTGTGGATTTCATACTTCTCACCATGACATTCCAGAGTAAGCACACCCTCCATAACAGCCAGATATTCTCTTGTCTTCTCCCCATGGCTGCCACTGATATAAACACCACCCGGTTCCACCTCGATCCGGTACACCTCCACCAGACGGGTATCCTCATAAGGCAGACAGGTCCATACCCTGTACTGTCCTGCTATCTCCTTGGTAGGAACCAGTTCTGCCGGTGTCACCAGACAACAGTCCACTCTCGGCGGCTGTATCAGCTCCTGAAACTCTATCCTCAGACCACTTGTAATCTTCCCCAGCACACCCAGAGAAGGATTGGCAGTCCCTCTCTCAATCTGAGCCAGCATACTCTTACTCACCCCCGTCTGCTCAGACACCTGATCCAGG
>UMLC01040979.1_pt1 | contig 13163 bp, 6 predicted proteins | sample 1966451 | NCBI WGS metagenome assembly UMLC01 (sample SAMEA4836193, study PRJEB28245) | human gut metagenome | biome: gut microbiome; material: fecal sample | place: Denmark | collected 2008
TCTGGTGGGCTATCCACGGACTTCCGCACCTGAGCCAAAAATTCTGACATGAGTACATGAATGCGTTACACGTTTGCTTAACTTCCGTGCATAAAAGTTTAGTCATTAGTCATTAGTCATTTTCGCGTTTTAGTTCTGCTGAGGGGAAATTCCCCCTCTCCTTAGAACGTTCCGATCTTCCTTACATCCTCCTCGAAGGAGTCTTTGTCGTTGATGGCACCTTTCTTGATATGTGCTCTGTAGTTGTAGATGGTGTTGACGCTATAATGCAGGAACTCTGCTATTTTGCTGCTGTCTGTGATGCCCAATCGGATAAGGGCGAAGATGCGGATAGGGGTGGAGAGTTGTTCCTTCTTGGGCTGTTCTATGCGCTCTTCTGGGCGCAGCAGGGCATTGAAGGAATCGAGGAAATGGGGGAAGAGATGGAGAAAGGCGGAGTCGAAGTTGGTGTAGAATTCCTCTAACTCCTCTTCCTTGAAGTCCTGTGGACGTGTCATTTCGTACAACTCGTCATACTGGCGTGCCTTCAGTTTCTTGTGCACTCTCTTGCGCAGATCCTCTATCTTGTTGATATAGATGGAGCAGAGGCGCATAAATCTGCCCACATACTCTTCCTTGACACGGTTGGCGTCGGTGAGTTCGTGGTTGACCACAGAGAGCTGGCTGTTGGTGCAGGAGAGCTGCTCGTTGAGCGACTTGAGCTGTGCATAGAGTTCGTGCAGTTGGCGGTTGGTCTTGGTGAGGTCGTCTCTTGCGATGGCGAGTTTATGTCGCTGTCGGCTGACGTAGAACACGCCGATGAGGAGCATCAACGCCAGGATGCTGATGATGCAGAGGGTATAGTTCTGTCGCCTGTTGTGCTGGTCGTTCTCGTCTTTGTACATCTTGGCGATGACCGACAGTAGGGGCGATATCTGGGCCAGTCGCTGTCGTGAGCCGAAACGGTTGGCGCTGATGCTACTGAAACTGATGTACTTGTAGGCTCTGTCGACATCGTTGAGGCCCATGAGCTGGTTGGCCATTTCCCACATGGATCCTTGGTCCATGACGCCGTTCCTGATGTCGCTGAGGACTGATTCTGCCAGCCAGTACATCATGCGGGTGCTGTCGTTCTCTGCCTTGTATGCTAAATAGCGGTAGAGGGTGGCGAGGGCGTAGGGATGCGACCCTTTCTCTACGTGGCTGAGCCACTGGTCGTTGATGCGCATGGCTTCCCGATTGTCATGGGCATTGAGGGCGTCGAGTTCACGATACTGAAATACCGAATTGCTGGTGGGGGGAAGGGCAGCATACATTCGTTGCCGGTATTCGGCTGCCATGGCGCCGTATTGCGCCTCGGGGGTGATGGGGTTGCGGTAGTATATGATTTCGCCGTATACGTGGTTGTAAGCCATATAATACGTGCCCTTGGCAATGTTGTCAAGCTGGGTGGTGTCGATGGCGCTGAGGGTGTTGAGCGCCTCGATAAACTTGCCTGTGCTGGAGCAGCGGATGGCGATGAGTGCCTGGCACTTACCTACTTCTGAGTGCCTTCCCGTCTTCCGGGCAATCCCGATGCAGCGTTTGAGGTAGATGATGGCAGAGTCGTTGACGAAGGGCGTGTACTCTTCGTATAGCCGATAGGAGAGTTGGTATTCGGCATGTAGGTTTTTGGCTTGCGAGAGCTGTTGCTGCAGCTGTCGGATGCGCTGTTCTTTGCGGCTGACGTATTGGGCAGAGTGGTCTATCGCCTCGTCGATGCAGTGGAGCAGGGAGTCGACACTCTCTGGGGTCTGTGCATGACCAATGAGAACTGACAGCGCAAGGAAAAGTTGCGTAGTAAGGATGAGTTTTATGCTTTGTTTGGCTTTCTTCATTTTCAGGTATTTTGCTGTTAGCCTGCAAAAATATGAATTTTTTTTTAAAATACGCAAGAACAAAGCAAAAAATAATGATAGTTGAGGTGTTTTTCAGGAGTTAAAGGAGTTAAGGAGTTAAGGAGTTAAGACAAATGTCTTGAGGGAATATTTAATTAATGGAGTTTTTCAGGAGTTTCTTCAGGAGTTAAAGGAGTTAAGGAGTTAAGGAGTTAAAGAAGTTAAGGAGTTAAAGGAGTTAAGACAAATGTCTTGAGGGTTTAATTAAAGGAGTTAAGGCAACAGTATTTTGGCGTTGTTTTTAAACAACAAAGCATATGTCTTAACTCCTTAACTCCTTAACTTCTTTAACTCCTTAACTCCTTAACTCCTTAACTTCTTAACTTCTTAACTCCTTTAACTCCTTAACTCCTTAATGAGATGCAGGGGAAAATTACTTCTGGAATACGCGAACGTAGTCCACCTCCATGGTGGCAGGTAAGCAAGATGGGTCTAAGCCCTGGCCGCCGCCCCAGGTACCGCCCCAGGCGAGGTTGAGGATGGGGTAGAAGGCTGCATCGAAAGGCCATGCCTCCCTGCCGCTGCCGTCGTTGCGATAGGTGAGGAGTTTCTCGCCATCCACATAGAAGGTCATGTATTCTGCTGTCCACTCCATACCGTAGGTGTGGAACTCGGTCTGTGAGTTGCTGATCTTGCGGCGTGCAGACTCGATGGCTGTGCCGGAGTTGTTGTACTTGGTGCAGTGGATGGTGGAAACAACCACGTCGGGGTCGTAGCCCACAGACTCCATGATGTCGATCTCGCCATCACCAGGCCATTGCTGCCAATTGACAGGCATCATCCAGAATGCGGGCCATGTGCCCTTGCCCTTAGGGAGCTTGATGCTTGCCTCGATGTATCCGTACTTCCAACCTGTGGACTCACGAGCGTAGAGACGAGCGCTCTTGATGGTGCCGCCATCGTCGAGGAGGTTGATCTTCAGTGTTCCGTTGGAAACCTGTGCCACCTTGTCCTCGCGCACGTAGGTCTGCAACTCGTTGTTCACCCATCCGGCTGGCTTGATCTCGTAAGTCCAGTCTGGTCCCAATTCGTTGTCGCTGAACTCGTCGTTCCATACGAGGTTATAGCCCTCGATGGGGCAGGTGATGTTCTGTCCGCCCTTGGCCTGGGTGACGGTGATGTTCTGGCGTGAGCCGCCCGACCAGATGGTGATGTTGCCAGTGCGCTCAGCGCCCTGGTTCTCGCCCACGTTGACAGTGATGGTGGCTTTCTTGCCTACGGGATTGGTGGGTGTCACCTTGATCCAGCTGTCGTTGGAATAGGCGGCAAACTCGTGGGTGCTCTCCACCTCGGCGGTCTGTGTTCCTCCTTCCTTCTCGAAGTTCAGCGCGGTGGAAGAGAGGGTAATGGTCTCGGCCGAAGCGTAGCTGATGTCGGTTTCGTTGTTGCTGCAAGCGCTGAGGCTTATAGCAACAGCGAATATTGCGCTAAAAATCATTATCTTTTTCATGTTAGTATGTTTATTGTTCAAGTTTTCAGGGGGAATTCCCATGAATTCCTCACCTGAGAAACTTGAGTTTTGATGAAATTACTGAGCAGTTTTCTGGAAGATGATATCGTAGATTTCTACCTTCTCGCCTTCTGGATTTCCTCCAAAGTCGAATACCAGCTTGAGGGCATCGGCCGCACCGACCTTGAGGACGGAAGCAGGAACCTTGACCTGATATTCCTCGCCTGCCTTGAGGTCGTAGTTCTTGATGAAGAAGAAGTTGTCATCGCTGGAAGTATCTGTTATCTTGATGGTTACGCCCTTGATGTCTTTCTTAGCCAAGAACTTGCACGAGAAGTCGTAAGGCGTGTCAGCCTCGCCAGGAATGTCGGTGATGAGGTGAACCTGTGCCTGCCACTGTGCGAAGGTCGCTGTAGGCAGCTGTACGGTGTAATGGCCCTTGTCGGCAGTGAAATCGGGAGCGTCTATCTCGGTCCATCCTGGAGCGTAGAAGAAGAAGGTGGTGAAGCCTGCGTCGCCCTTGTCGTCTACATGGCTCTTCCAGATATTGGAAGCGCTGTTGTAGTTGTATACGGTCTTATCTTCTTCCTCGGCAGGTGCTTCCACACCGTCGCACTTGTGTTCCTGCAAGTCGATGTTGCTGATGGTGAGCTTGGTGTTGTCGGCATTGCCTCCGCCGTCGACGACTAAGGTGACGTTGTCCATGTCGATGCCATCCATGTCGCTACGGTAGAAGAGAACTTCCTGGTTGGCCTTCAAGTCGATGCGCTCTGCAAAGTAGAAGCTGTTGTCGTCGCCCGTTTTCACCAGTTTGAGTGTTACACCCGGATGATCGGTGGTAGAAACGAGCTTGCAAGAGAAGTCGTACTTGGTAACCGCGTTAGTGGTCATGTCGGTGAGGAACTTGACCTGTGCCTGCCACTGTTCGGTGGTTGCTGTAGGCAGCTCAATGGTGTAGGCACCGTTCTTCTCGGTGACGGTTGGATTGTCTATCGGTGTCCATCCCGGTGCATAGTAGAACTCGTTGGTGAACTGGCAGTTCTTCCACATGTTGCAGTCGCTGTTGGAGTTGAAGCCCTGGAAGCCTTCGCTGGCGCAGGTGAGGATGTAGTGCCATGCTATGTTGCCATCGTCCCATACGAGCACCATGGTGCTGCCGGTAATGCTCTCTACACGCAGACGGAGCTCGCCGTTATAGGCTGCGTCGGCTGGGATGTAGGGGAAGCAGGTGTTGGCAGGCATGACGAGGTAGAGGTCGTCGCCCTCGGCACTGAGCTGGTAAGAGCTGTGCTGTTCGCTGACAGGCACCATGTAGTCGGTGTCCTGATGATAGTCGGGGAAGATAGAGCAGCCGGTGTTGACATACATGGTTCCGCCAGCGCCTGGGTTGTAGGTATAGCTGTAGTCGGAGCCAAAGGTGAGTCGGTCGTCGTACACACCGAATTCGGCCTTCTCGTTGGCTCCTGCCTTCCACCACTCAGTGCCGTCGGTTCCTGAAGGTCCGCACGCTAAGTGGGCGGGTTCGGTGGCAGCGATGCGCCACTCCTTGCCCGACAGCTTGCCTACGATCTCGCTGAAGTCGACGAGGGTGTTGGTGACGTGGAATGTGGTCTCGCCCATGCCCTGCGACATACCGTTGCGGTTGCCCACACGGTAGTAAACCTTATAGTCGCCCGAATTGACCCATATCTTCTGCAGTGGGTTGACGGTGGAGTAGACGGGGTTCTTGGTTACTTCCTTGCCGTCAACAGGAATGTACCACATGGGGTAAATGCCGTCGCCCTCCATGTGGAAGGTTACTGTGTTGGTCTCGTCGTCGACGCTGGCAGTCACCTTTGCGTTCTCTGCCAGTGGCAGTCCTGCCTCTGATACGCCGTCGAAGTCCTCTGGGCTGCACGCGCTGAGTGCCAACCCTGCTGTGGCAGCGATGAGGAGTGCCTTGCTGAATATGTTATGTTTCATAATTGCTTGAGTCTTTATATTAATAGTCGTTTTGTGTCAGTGTGCCGTGAGATGCGTCAATTTCACTCAAAGGAATAGGAAGATATTTCTTCTTCTCTGTCCATGTGTTGGTGCGGTAGCCGTAGGCATCGGGTACTAGTGTGGTGGCAGCCTTTCCTGTGCGGATGAGGTCCCAGTAGCGCTTGCCCTCGCCTACAAACTCCTTGTGGCGCTCGTCGATGATGTTGTCGATGGTGGCAGCCTTGTTGTCGGTGAGTCCGGCACGGTGGTGTACCTTGTTGAGGTATTCCTCGGCATCTGCCATGTTGCCGCCTGTGCGCACGATGAGCTCGGCTGCATTGAGCAGGGTCTCTGCGAAGCGGTAGATGCGCAGGTTGTTGTTGAAGTTGAGGTCACCGTCGGCTTTCTGGTCCTTGTTGTTTTCTTTATAGGCGAGATACTTCTTGAGCCAGAGTCCGGTGTATTGCCAGCTCTTGGTGTCGCAGTTCTTGTCACGTCCGTCGAAGATGGTGGCGTCCTTGCGCACGTCGCCCTCGTCGAAGAGGTCTAAGGTCTCGAGTCTTACAGGCTCAAATCCCCAGCCATTGTCCACTCCGTCGCTCTCCTTGTAGTCGCGTGGAGAGATAAGGCGAGGATAGACGGTTCCGCCCGCATTGATGACTCCACCGCCCCAGGCACGCACGGCTCCGTCATCCATGTAGCCTATCTCGAAGATGCTCTCCTTGGTCCACTCGCCACTCTCGAGGAAGATGTTGGCGTAGTCGGGGTTGAGGTCGTAGTCCTGCTTGTCTTTGATAATCTCTTGCATATAGCCTAATGCCTTGGCGTAGCGGCTCTCGTCGTTCTGGTACATCACCATCTCGGCATAGATCATGTAGGCGGCAGCCTGGCTCATGCGTCCCAGGTTCTTGTCGTCCCACTTCATAGGCAGGGCGTTGAGGCCGATGGCGCTCTCGAGGTCGCTGATGACAGCCTCGTACACCTCGTCGGCGCTCTTCTGCTCACCGATGTAAGGCGACTTGAGGTTCTCGAAGTAGAAAGGTATGTTGCCATAGAACTTCCACACCTGCATGTAGTAGAAGGCGCGCAGCACCTTGGCTTCGGCCATGAAGGTGTTGTAGTCGGCCTGTGTGAGGGCAGCCTTGGCCCACTCTATATAGGTGAGCACGTCGTTGGCGTTGCGTATGCCCTTGTAGCTCTGGTCCCAGATGCCTGTGAGGGCATCGCCTGGGTTCTGGGTGCTGGCATAGTTGGACATCTTCTGTAGGAAGAGGTTGTCGGAACTGGTTCCGCCGCCTACCCACACATCGTCTGCCATGATGTCGCTGCAGAGCTGTAGCGGAGCATACTGCACGTTGTTCCAGTCGTACTGGCGCATGGGGTTGTAGGTGGAAGCCACAGCTTCCATGATGTGCTCCTTGTTGCTGTAATATTCCTGCAAGGTGGCCTTGTCGGGAGGGGTCACGTCCAAGAAGTCATCCGAGCAGCTTGTCAATGTAAGGGGAGCGATGAGCGCTGCCATCAATACATATTTATATATATTCTTTGTCTTCATAATGATAAGTTTTTTAGAGGTTTAGAATCCAAGGTTGAAGCCCACGGTGATGGTGCGGCTCTGAGGATAGACACCATAGTCGACACCCAGCGAAGTGGCTCCTGTGCTGTCGCCTGATGAGATTTCAGGGTCGAAGCCTGCATACTTGGTAAGAGTGAGGAGGTTCTCGGCTGCTACGAAGAGGCGCAGCTTGTTGACGAAGAACTTCTTGGTGATGAACTGTGGCAGGGTGTAGCCCAGCTGGATGTTCTTGAGTCTGATGTAAGAACCGTCGGTGATGTAGAGGTCGCTGCTCTGCCAGTTGGTTCCGTCGTTGATGACGAAGCGTGGGTACTTGTTGGAAGTGCCTGGACCTGTCCAGCGGTTGAGCAGATAAGAAGGAAGGTTGGCTGGTTGCACGTCGGTACGGCGTGTGGCATCAAAGATGTCGTTGCCGGCAGTGCCCTGCCACATCATCATGAAGTCGAAGCCCTTGTACTCGGCGTTGAGGGTGAAACCGAAGGTCCAGTCGGGCATTCCCTTACCTATCTTGGTGCGGTCGGCAGCATCGATGGCTCCGTTGCCGTCTACATCGACGAAGCGCACGTCGCCAGGCACAGCCTTAGGCTGCAACATCTCGCCGTCCTTGTTGACCCATGCCTTCACCTCGTCCATGGTCTGGAAGATACCGGCTGTCTTGTAGCCGTAGAAGTATGGGAATGGTTCATTGTTGGAACCGCGTGTGATGGTTCCGGTGTTCTGCATAGCACCGAGTTCCAAGAAGCCTGAGGTGTTGCCGAGGTTCTTCAGTTTGTTCTTCAGATAAGAGGCGTTAGCCTTGGCGTGGAATTTAGCCTTACCGATGTTCCACTTGTAGCTGGCTTCGAGCTCAAGACCCTTGTTCTCCATGTCGCCCACGTTGCCAAGAGGAGCGCCGGCTCCCACATAGTTAGGGATAGGCATACTGATGATCATGCCGTTGGTCTTCTTGATGTAATAATCGAGGCTGAATGTCAGGGCGTTCTTAAAGAATCCCAAGTCGATACCGAAGTCGGTCTGTTCGCTCTCCTCCCACTTCAGGTCGGGGTTGGCAAGTGAGCCTGCCTGTACACCATTGACAACGGTCTCGCCCTTGCCCAGGATGGTGTTATAAGGCGAAGCTGTCCAGGCTGCATAGGTGAAGTCGCCGATGTTGTCGTTACCGTTCTTACCCCAGCTACCGCGAATCTTCAAGTTGCTCAACCAGTCAGGAGCATGGAAGTAAGGTTCGTTGATGACGTTCCAACCCAAAGAGAAGGAAGGGAAGGTGGCGTAGCGGTTGTTGGCACCGAAGCGCGAACTACCGTCGCGACGTACGGTGAACTGTGCCATGTAGCGCTCGTCGTAGTTGTAGCTGGCACGGAAGAAGTAAGAACTCAGTGTGTGTTCGTAAGCAGGACCGCCGCTGGCAGACATCTCGCCACGGCTCTGGTCGGCACTCGTATTGTTCATGAAAGGCTTGTTTATGTCCTTGAGGTTCTGCAATGCACCATAGAGGTTCATGCCTGTATTCTGCATCGCACTCTGACCTGCCACCAGGTTGATGGTGTGCTTGTTGAAGGTCTTGTCCCAAGTCAGCACGTTCTCCAACTGCCATACAGTGCCGCGGTTGCTCGACTGGTGGGCGTTGGTGATAGTGGCCTTATTGTTTCCAGAGAGATAATAGAGAGGTGTGTAGCCCTCGGCTCCCCAGAATCCGAGGTCGGCTCCGTAAGAGATGCGGTATTTCACGCCGTAACCGATGTTGAGGTCGGCAGAGAAGTTGGCTACAAACTTATGGCTCCAGCCCAAGTCGCCAGGCAGCGAGAGCATGGCCAATGGGTTGTTCATTTCCTGATAGCTGCTTCCTGGAACTGTGTACATACGTCCGGCTCCATCGTAGAGCATGTACTGCTCGCCATAGAGATTGCTCTGAGCTTCGGCTGCTGCACCGCTCACTGTAGGAGTGAGGATAGGAGAGAGGTAGAGGGCTGAACCCAATGGAGAACCATACTGAGAGTTGGCGTCGATGGCCTTGCTCTTGACACGTGAGTAAGAGATGTTGGCGCTGATCTGCAGTTTGTTGAGCCAGTCGCGGTCCTTGGTGTCGTCGAAGAGCGTGTAGCTGGTATTGCTGCGAAGCGACAGACGGCTGTAGTTGCTTCGGTCGTAGTTGCCGCCTACGATACCGTCCTGATGATAGTAACCCATGGAGAGGTAATAGTTGATCTTGTCGGAAGCGCCGCTGACGTTCACCTCATGGTTGACAACACCGGCGTTGTCGTTGAACACTTCGTCCTGCCAGTCGGTGCCCTTGCCGTACTGATAAGGATCGGCATAGATAGGAGCCTGTCCTGCGTTGACAAGACCTTCGTTCATCATCACAGCATACTCGGTGGCGTTGAGCACATCGCGGTGCTTCCATGGGTTCTGCCAGCCGTAAGAGAAGTTGTAGTTCACGTGCACTCTGCCCTTCTCGCCGCCCTTGGTGGTGACGAGGATGACACCGTTGGCAGCACGTGTACCGTAGATGGCGCCAGAGGCAGCGTCCTTCAGCACCTCGATGCTCTCGATGTCGCTCGGGTTCAGATAGTCGATACCGCCCTCGATAGGCATTCCGTCAACGATGTAGAGAGGGTTGCTGTTGTTGATAGTACCGATGCCACGGACACGAACCTGAGAGGCAGCACCAGGCTGACCTGATGAGGAAGTGACGGTAACACCTGAGGCCAAACCTTTCAGTGCGTTGTCGACACGTACTGCCGCCTTGCCGTCGAGGTCGTCGGCACTCACCTTGGCGATAGAGGCTGGTACGACGCTCTTCTTCTGAACACCATAACCCACTACCACTACGTCTTCGAGGGTGCGTGAGTCTTCCTTCAGCGTGATTTTCAGCTTGTCGGAAGCCTTCACCTCCTGAGTCACATATCCTATATAAGATACGACCAATGTTGTGTTGGGGTTGGCTTGAATCGTGAAGTTACCGTCCAAGTCGGAAACTGTACCTTGCGAGGTACCTTTTACTACTACTGATGCACCGATGATGGGTTCGCCACTCACGTCGGCGATGTTACCCTTACAGGTAATCTGTTGCGCCTGCATGATGGTTGCCACAAACAATGTCAGCATCACCATTAATAACCTTGTTGGTTTCATAAGCTAAATGTTTAGATTTTAATTATTGTTGTGTCTCGTTATTATTAGGTTTGATGTAGGTGGACGACTTTTTCGTCTTCTACCGAAGCATTCGTTTTTCCGCTTGCAAATGTACTAAAAAAAATAGTTGGTAACAACCCAGTGATAAATAAAAGTGGATTTGTAAAGTAGAAAGTTTTTCTTATGTTTCTGATTATCAGTGCTGTGCGAGAAACATGAAAATCGAAATCAGTGGACGCTTTGTAAAGCTGAACTTCGAGAAAAGGGCGTTTTCATCCTTCTTGTGTGTTGATAAAAAGTAGAATTGTGTTTTTGTGCGATTTTGCTTCTGTTCGTATGTTGTCCACTTTCTTCTTATCTTTGATTGTCTTTTAAACAGTTGATTATTAGTGGCTTGTGAATCTTATGGCACTTCTGTTGTTCCACTTTTCCATTTTATGCCGAAAAATGGGTGGATTTTTTGCTTAATTTTGCGGCAACAATCTGATTTTTTTAATAACTCAACTTTCGCAAATGGGGAAGTTAAAGAATTTAAAGAAGTTAGAGAAGTTAAAGCCATATGTTTTACAACTAAATTTACAACCCAAAAGGCTATTGGCTATAACTTCTAACGACCGAAGGGAGTGATAACTTCTTTAACTACTATAACTTCCGTACATGCGAAACTTCAATTAATAACTTTTAAAAACTTAAATGCGTATGAAACATTTGAATTTACTTCTGTTTGCATCTTCCATGATGTTCGTGGCGCCTGCTTATGGTCAGAACTATAAACAGGTATGGGCGGACGAGTTCGACAACGTAGGTTCAGTAGACGAAACTACCTGGAACTTTGAGACTGGAAACTATAACAACGGATTTGGCAACTGGGAGTTGGAAAACTATTCGAAGGCCAACGCCACCGTAGGTCTCGCACCCGACGGAACCACCAAGGCACTCATCATCTCTGCTAAGCCTGATCTTACTTCGGCACGACTCTTCACCAAGGACAAGGTGTCGTTCAAATATGGTAAGTTGGAAACACGCATCATGATCCCTAAGACTGCCAATGGTTTGTGGCCTGCCTTCTGGCTGCTTGGCAACACGGGAACATGGCCTTCGTGCGGTGAAATCGACGTTTTGGAGATGGGACATGCTGACGGAATCAAGAACGGCACTCAGGAGAAATTATATAGCGGCGCCTGCCACTGGGGTGTTTATCAGAATGGTGGCTATCCCAACTATGGAAAGTTCACTACCTCGCCTACGAGCCTGCAGGACGGCAAGTTCCACAAGTTTGTATTGGAGTGGACGCCCGATGTCATCAACATGTATCTCGACGACGCTGCTGAACCTTATTATAGCATGGACATCAGCGACAGAAGTCAGAATACATCGCCAGGCAACTATTTCAACAAGCAGTTCTATATGCTCGTCAACTTGGCGATAGGCGGCACCTTCACAGGCGTGAACGATCGTACAGCCGTTACTGCCCTCCATTCTGCCGAGAAGAAGATGTATGTAGACTATATTCGCCTTTACCAGAAGGAGGGACAGGAGTGCTACACCGTCAACGGAAAAACCGTCGATAATATGAACGAAGACACACATTTCGAGGACACAACCACCGAGTTAGGAGAATATGGCTACAAGTCGCTCGATGCTGCAGGTAAGTCGGTCTTCGACTTCTCTAAAGGTTCAGACTACGTCATTATCAGCGCTTCCACCGGTGTAATGCAGCAGATGGGGGCTGAGAAAATCAAAGCCGACTATTCGGTAGACAACACCAATCAGCACCTCTATATCTGGGAGAACACCTATACGCCAAGCATTGTAACAGGTGTCAATTCCTTCGGACTCAAAGAAGATTACTCTGTTTTTACCGTTAATACCAATGTAACATGGTCAGGATTGGGCTTTCACGGATTGAAAGACCTCTCCATGCTCGACGACAGCTACTATCTCCATTTCTCGATGAAGGGCGACGATGCTCTCTTGCATGCTTCTCATGCGATTCGTGTAGGTGCAGCCAGCTTCACTATCGGCAACAACCCTGTGGAGGGCATGATTTTGGGCGACTACAAACGCGATGGCGAATGGTACAGTTTCGACATTCCTTTCAGCAAGCTCAAGAAGATGGCAGGAACTGTGTTCCCCGACAAGGACGGTGGTGCTGCTGCCTATAGAGAGAATGCTTTCTGCGCGCTCAGTGGTGGAAATGCTGGTACAAAGCTTACCTTCGACAACGTGTTCTTCTATAAGAAGCAGGTTGGCAGCGAGACTCCTGATGTCGACGCTACGCTCGGAGAATTTGGATCCAAGTCGCTCAACGCCGAAAACCAGTCGACTTTCGACATTGCATCGGGTTCCGACTACGTGCTCATCGCCACTGGCAGCACCTTTGCCAATCAAGTAAAGGACGCGGGCAAGGTAAAGGCCGACTACAATGTCGATAATAGTCGCTATAACTTCAACCTCTGGGAGGGCACCATGACAGGTGCTACAGCCACAGGCACCAACAGCTTCGGCTACAACGAGGAATACTCCTGCGTGAAGGTTGCTGGCGGAAAAGGTTGGTCGGGCGCAGGCTATGCTCCTGCAGCAGCCACCGATATGAGCATGATAGACGACAGTTACTGGCTCCATTTCTCAATGAAGACAACCAATGAGATCAGCAAGAGCGCTCCTTATGCCATCGTCATTGGCGAGAATGCTCACTTCACCATTGGCGCTGCTCCTTTCGAAGATGGAGGTAAGAAATATGCAGTTCTTGGCGATTTCTATCGCAACGGCGAATGGTACAGCTTCGATATTCCAATGACAGAAATCAAGAAATATGGCACTCCTGCCTTCTGGGGTAACAGTTCTTACAAAAATAACATCCTGAGTGTCCTTGCTGGCGGAACCAACGGTGTAGAGGTGAATCTCGACGGTGTCTTCTTCTACAAGAAGATTACTACTGGTATCCAGGCTTCTACTGCTGATAAGAAACAGCAAGCCAAGGTGCTCGGCATCTACGACCTCACTGGCCGCCGTGTCAGTGATATGAATGCTGGTGGCATTTACATCGTACGAACCAACCAAGGAAACTTTAAGGTGAAAAAGTAACTCAACTTTCGCATATCAGGAAGTTAAAGGAGTTAAGGGA
>UMLC01037191.1_pt1 | contig 13083 bp, 9 predicted proteins | sample 1966451 | NCBI WGS metagenome assembly UMLC01 (sample SAMEA4836193, study PRJEB28245) | human gut metagenome | biome: gut microbiome; material: fecal sample | place: Denmark | collected 2008
CTTGGAGCAATCCGAGGGGCGCTTTCTTTTTATCGGCATCGCCTGTGTCACGGTGCGGGCAACCGCCGAAGAGCGGTTGTATAAATCACGGAAAATAATTTTAGCAAGTTAGGTCAGCCGTCCAGCCATAGGTAGTGGCATACCTCCGGCACGCATCCGCTTCGCTCCGCGTACCGGGTTACGGAAAAGTGCCGTCGCTCCGCGGCGATGTATGTGGCGATGGCATTTCTACAACCGCTCTTCGGCGGTTTTCTCCACGCAACATCTTTCTACAACCGCACTTCGGCGGTAGTTGCGTGTGCCGCCGGTGCCACGGGGTAGGCGAGCCAACCCCGTGCTAACATATTAAACCGCTCTTCGGCGGTTTTCCCTCTGCGCAACCTCTTTCTACAACTACTCTTCGGCGGTAGTTGCGTGTGCTGCCGGTGTCACGGGGTAGGCGAGCCAACCCCGTGCTAACATATAAAACCGCTCTTCGGCGGTTTTCCTCCACGCAACATCTTTCTACAACCGCACTTCGGCGGTTTTCCTTGGGGATAGCTTGTTTCGTTGGAAAAAATACTTATCTTTGCCTTGAAAAGGAGCTAAATGATGAACTATGAATTAACACCTTCACTACAGGCGACAGGAGGAGCCGAAAAATGGCGCTAATGCAATTTGTGTTAGGCAGTGCTTCGTGTGCGTTTGCCTTATGTGCTTTTATTCTATGGATGCGCCGGTGCGATGGCGACCGGTCGCGGCTTACCCTCAGTTTTGTATGGATGTTTTTGGCGTTGTTGTTCTTCAGCCGCGCCTTTGTGGACGGGCAGTTGGTGCCGTCGGGAGTACTTCCGCCTGTGAATTTGGTTGGTGGATTGCTTATGGTGACGCTGCTTTGTTTATATCCAATAGAGGTGATTCGTCCGAGCTGGCTCAATGCACGGCGTTTGTTCATGCTGTTGTTGCCAGCCATATTAATTGGAGTCATTTTTTTTCTGTCAGGAATTAAGCTCCGTCAGTTGCAGACGTTTGGCGATATGCTTGCCCACATCGGCGAGCCGAATGTCTATTGGCGTCTTATTCTTCTTTTCGGAATCATTCTTCCATCCGCCCTGCTGCTCCACGTCATCCCCTATAACTGGATGAAGAGCCGCGTCCGTTTGCGTTGGATAAGGCATTATACGTACACCATTCTGCTGATTTCCGCTCTCTATGCCGTGTTTATGCTGACTCGCAGTGCGTCGGTCAGTGTGGTGCATCTGTTTGTTTGCCTCACGCTGGCTATGATAGTGACTTATGAGGAACTGTTCGCCCGCTTTTGCCTCCCATCGGATTGTCCCACCGAATTGCCAGTAGAACCTGTAAAGTCAAGCTCGCCGTCGGAAGAAGAAGAAAATCCTCTTGTCATTCGGCTAAACCATTTGCTTGAAGAGGAGAAAGTGTGGAAAAACCCAGACCTCACCGTTGCCAGTCTGGCTCAGATGTTGGGCACCAACCGCAGTTATCTTGCCCAAGCCATACAGGAGGCAGGCTACGTCAACTTTGCCGATCTGATTAACCGCCACAGAGTGCAGGCTTTCTGTTGCATTGCGGAAGATGGCAAGGTGAAGAGTGTGCAGGACGCTTTCTTCCTCGTTGGCTTCCGGTCGAAAGAAACTGCATTGAGAAGCTTCAAGAAATACACAGGCTCTTTGCCCAGCGAATACTTGATGAAGGTAGCTGCAAACCGTTCGAAAACGTCTGAATTGTAGAATTGACACCTGATTTTGTGGTTTTAGCACGTCTCCGATGCTTTTTTTATATACTTTCACGAACTATTTATCAATACTAAAAAACAAAATTATGCGAATAAAGTATCTGAAAAATTCGGTGGCATCGCTGTCGATTCTAAGTGGACTATTTTGCTTGACTGGATGCCAGGATGATGGAGTCCTGAAAGGAGAGGTAGGAATCGAAGAATATGTGCCGCAAGGGACAAATGATGTGGCCGGCAGTGTGCTTATACATATAATAGAAGAGGGAGACGAGGACAGTCGAGCCTTGCCGTTGAGCGTTTTGCGCATGGTGGACATAGAGACAGCGCAGAACGAGTACGTTAAATTCAACTGCGAGCAACGCAAAGACGGCAAGTGGTGTGCCGTTGCCCAAATGCAGAAAGCACTCGACAAGCCATTTGTGGTCATTCCGGTAAAGATTATACCCAAAGAGTTTCCAGAGGAGGCACGCACCGTGTTGATGGTGCTCCGACAGAAAGGCGCCACGACAAAATCCGGAGATGCCATCACCTCCGTTTACAGCGAAGTGTTGGGCAAGGGAACCCGCTGCTACGGTCCGGTAGGCAACACGCTTGGCAGCGTGCTCCTTTATGACCAAATCTGCAAGCTTGGCGAGGAGTATCTGACCGCCAACACCACGCAAAAACAGTTCTCGATGCTTGAATTCTCGGGCGACAGCTACGAGAAGACTATGGAGGACTGGTCGGTCAATGTGGGAGCATCGTTTAAGAAGACACGAAAGAAAGGTCTGACATCTTCAGAAAAAGGCATATTGAAGGATATTAAGGATTTTCTGGGAGACGCGGAATATGAAAGACAATTGACCTCTATGCTGAAAAAGAAGCCCTCCTATGTCTGGACAGGTTCGTTTGACCTTGGAGTGAGCGGAAGCCTCTCCACAAGCGAGTCATACGAATACTATCTGAATCTGTATCGCGTGAAGATGTCGGAGGTGCGCATGAACATGTCGGCCTTTGAGCAGGAGAAGAAAGATCCGACCCTGCTGGCACTGCTTTCGCCCACCTTCGTCAAGGCTTTGAACGTTGACAATATCAATACGACCGCATTCTACGACGACTGGGGCACCGACATTATCACGCAAGGCTCGTTTGGCGGCTACAACATCTATATCTACGGCCGTCAGGAGAACGTTTATGAATATAGCGTTGGCTTTGACGCGCAGGGCAGCCTCTCGCGCAGCAAACCAACAAGCACCGGCAAGACGTGGAAAGATATCTATGCGAATGCCCATAGCGACTATGCGGAGGGACATTTCGACGTGGCTTACCAAAACGAGAACTATGAGAAAGCCAGCAAGGCAGTATCCCTGCAAACCTCTACCGGAGGCGACCTTGCCATCGACGATCCGCAGAAGTGGCTCGACGGCTTCAATACCGACGGTTCCGACAGTAAGTGGGCGCTCATTGGCTACAACGTGAGCAGCGATGATAAAGACAACACCCTCTGCCGTCTGTATCCTATCGAAGAGCTGGTTGGTCAGATAGCGTTTACCTACGACCAAGTGGTTACGGATAAAACAGAAGCCGACATAGAGGCAGTCACCCGTCTGCTGAACAACTACAGCGAGTTGCTCAACGCCAAAGACGACTACCTTGACTCTAAACAGGTGGTGCAGCGGACAAAGTCGAGATTGGTGTTGGCAGACATCTTGATCAAGAGCGGCGCGAACGGGCATAAGAATGGAGAACCAACACCCTTTGTTGCGCAAGACCCGAACGATCAGAACAACTACTTGACTTACTATCCAGTCATGGCAAACGCCAATGCTCCGTGTGAAAATGGATATGCATTCGAGCCGACTTGCCACCATTATATAGACGCTACAGACAATGACGACAAGTATATCTATTATGCGTTGGCGCCAAGCGACAAATGCTTAGGCATCGTGGATGCCGTGTTCTGTCAAGAGGGAACAGCCAAAGACTTCAACGGTGGAAAATACTACATTCCGCGAGGCGTGCATGCTGATCATGATATGGATGGAGCGCTCGACAACAACTATCTTTTTGTGAAGTACTATGACGAGGGCGTAGACATCGACCCGTCGAAGAAGATTACCGCCATAGGTTTCGCCAATATCGACAACCACGGCGTGATTATCTCATCGACTGGCGGAAGTGAGCTGCGCATGAATGCCACAGAAACGGAAGAAAACAAGTTCAACCAGTTTTGGGATAAGAAGAATTGGAACTGGTATGCCGGCGACCGGTCAGGCAAAAGCTGGGTTTTCTACGAGGGTGGATTGGTAAGGCATAATCGCTTCTATGTGGTTTACACCACTCAAGACCTACCCATCCAGCACTTCCGCGAAGGTTCCGTATGGCAACCGAAAAGGTGGGGAGAGTAACGCATCCACGAAACATATTGCGAGGGGGCATGTCGGTAACCACATGCTCCCTCGCAATGTTTGTTGTGCGTAAGGGATCGCTCTTCGATAGCGGTTTGCTTGATTCTGTAATTGTTTTTTATATCATTGTCATTGCGTTGTGTCTCAGTGAGATATAAAGGATAGAAAAAGTATGTTTAAAAACATGTTTAATGAATTTTAACCAACAAAACATTTGTAAAAGGTGGTTTGTGGCTTTAAATTTGTAAACGTAGTGGATATTTTGCTTAGACATAATAATCTTTTAAGGATTTCATTTAACACATAGTACAAGTAATTATGATTACCAGTAAGTACCACAGAAGAAGACTATTGCCGGCAATGCTGTTGGCGATGCTGATGTTGTCTTGTTATATGGAGGCAGCAGCTGTAAATCCGAACTCAAAAGAACAAGCAAGTGACTGTGCAGTCGGGAGAATGCAAAAACCGGACGACATGCTGGCTGCGCTTTGTGATAGAGAAGGAAATCAGACAAATGTTGAAGTCACCGGCACAGGAGGCTTGGATGATCCGGTCGATGATGGAGTAATATGTGTTGACGGGATATATTACGTTCTCGACCCTGGAGCCATGGCAGCAAGGGTAGTTGCCAAAAACGAACTTAATTCTACATACCAAGGACGTATAATCATACCGTCGTCTATAAAAGTGGACGGAAGAGAATATACAGTCAAGTCGATAGGAAGGAGAGCGTTTGCCGCCTGCATGGAATTGGACAAGGTGTTTATACCCAAAACTGTTGAAGTGGTAGAAAAAAGAGCATTCGAATCGGCAGTAATTGACGATATTGAAATAGAAGAAGACTCACAATTGAAAGTGATAGAGGATTATGGGTTTATGTTCTTCTGCAAAAATAGAGGACAGGTAGTCCCGGATCATTTCCGGCTGCCTGAAGGTTTGCAGGAAATCGGAGTGAGGGCATTTTGTGGAGCATTTGCAGATCTTGTGATACCGTCGACAGTGTGGCGAATGGGAGATTTGTCACTTGCAACGAATATCAAGGATTTGTTTTTGAAGTGGGAAAGACCAGTCAATACTCCGTTGAATATCTTGGAGTTGTCGGGTTATAACGATGTGGATTATAAAGGCTCCATGTGTCCGACACCTGTAGAGATACACGTGCCGTCAGGCTCCCTCCCCACCTATAGATTGACAAAGCCGTGGTGTTTTTTCTCATTGGATGAGATGCCGGTTGAAGAGGCAACCATTTATGCCGATATTGCAGGACTGCGGTATCGATTGCGCGGCAACAAAGCCGTTCTGCTACCACCAAGCGAGGGTCAATATTCAGGAAATATAGTATTGCCGGAAACTGTTGGTTATAATGGAAAGAATTATACATTGGTCAGAACGGAAGGCGCGTTTAACAACTCGAAAGTTGTTTCGGTAGCCTTCCCATCCTCTGTAAAATATGTGGTTGATGATTTTAAATATTGCATGGAACTGCAGACAGTGACATTCCCTGAAAATTCGCGATTGAGATTTTTCAGCGCGATGGAGGGGTGTCCGAAATTGACTGAATTCGTTTTTCCGCCATCATTGCAGGTGCTTTACGGAAATTCCATGATGTATCTTGACGGACTCAAGACCATCGATATCCCAGGTTCGGTTTCTTATATTGGAGCATATACATTTGTGAACGGAGCACTGACAGAAGTGACCGCACATTGGATTTGTCCGCCAAAAATGCTGCCGAATGATGTGTTTATTACAAAGAGCAATCCGCGAATCCGTGTGCCGGTTGGAGCCAAGAAGTATTATGAAGCGTCGGAAGCTTGGAATAAATTTGAGATTGTCGAGGATGAGACAGTGGAGGCTTTTGTGAAAGTGTATACAGAGGGCCGCGAACGAGTGCTTACGCTTCCAGTGGATGAGAGTGCCGACTACTATGAGTTTGAGGCTTTTAAAAATGGAGAAGTAGTTAAGTCGCAGACTCTTTCACTCATAAAGAGTATAAGAACAGCCAGTGCAAATAGAGAGGCAGCAACCAAACGCATAGGTTTTGATGTCTCATCGTTGGATGACGGCAGTTACCGCTATAGAATCCGAGCGGCATCGGATACGGAAGGCTTGATTTCGTTGTTTGAGGGAACGTTTGTTGTCGGTGATGACAGTGGTGTGGAAGATGTCGTTTCCGATGGCGACACAAATTATGATGTCTTTGATATTATGGGCGTCTGCATACGGACGAATATGCAAGAAGCGGAAATCTCTGGTTTGACGCCTGGAATATATATTTTGCGCCCTGTTCTGAACGCTAATCCGTCAAACGTTCGGAAAATCATAGTGGAATAAGGTTAATGCATAGGTGAAGAAGGTTGCAGTGCGCCTCTGCCACACAAGCTGGGAATAGGCGCACTGTCAATGAATTTTCTCTGAAAAATTTGGTTTATAATATAAACCAAATTGAATTTGCACTCGACTCAAGGGCGGACAGGCGAGACCGCTCTTTTTTCAAGGCGAAAAGGTTTATTTTATAAACCAAATATCAACCATCAAATTTTTCATAAAATGGAAGACAGAAAACTCACCGAAAAAGAAAGTCTCGAAGTGATAACTTCGATGATAGCACTCACTAAGCAACGCTATATTGGCGATGGACGCATTTTGCTGCTGTTTGGCTACCTGACAGTTGCCGTTTCTGCGTTGATATGGATACTCCTCGTGATTACACAAAATCCTGTGTGGAACTGGCTATGGTTTCTTGTTTGGATTATTGGAGGCATCGTTGCTCCGATAAAGGCAAAGAAACAACAGATTGAAAAAGGGGTAAAAAATTATTCCGACACACTCACATCCCGCATTTGGTCTACAGTCGGCTTCAGTGTAATCGCCGCCACAGCCATCTGCCTCGCATTTCTGCTTGTCAAAGGGATTGACGCATGGGCGATGATGTTGACACTCGCATTGATAATCGTTCCCTTCGCCGAGATTGCCCAAGGAATTATTTTCAAGGAGACATCGCTTGTTGTCGGAGGCGCGGTAGGGATGTTTGCAGGTTTGGTTACAATGGCGTGCATCGCCGGACATGTGGCGCTTCATGCATCATGGTATATGCCATTGTTTATAATCGCGTTTGTGGCGATGATGATAATTCCCGGCCATATTCTCAACCATAAGGCACGAAAAGAAAAATGAAAGAACTGAATCCGCTTCTGCACTCGCAACTCCGTCTTGCTGTAATTTCCATACTGATGAATGTTGAAGAGGCAGATTTCGTTTATCTAAAGGAGAAAACCGAATCTACAGCCGGCAATCTCAGCGTTCAGCTTGAAAAGCTGTCTACCGCGGGATATATTTCTATTGAAAAGGGAATGTCGGGCAAGCGTCCCAGGACGACATGCTCAATTACTTACGATGGAAAAAAGGCTTTTGAAGAATATGTCGAGGCGTTGAAAACATACCTTGGCTTATGATGAAAGGGTATCTTGTGTGCATAAGTGTGCGTTAGACAACAAAGCAGGGACTGCCGCTGTGGCTGTCCCTGCTTTGTTGTTTTGTTTTGAGGATATTTTGATGTTCTTCTGAACCTTATTTCTTGAGACGGTTTCCGTAGCGGCTCATGAACTTGTCTACGCGGCCAGCTGTGTCGACCAATTTCTGCTTACCAGTGAAGAAAGGGTGAGAAGAACTCGTGATTTCGAGTTTTACGAGCGGGTAAGTAACGCCGTCGATTTCGATTGTCTCCTTAGCAGCGACAGTCGAGCGAGTGATGAAAGTTTCGCCGTTCGACATATCTTTGAAAACAACCTCGCGATAGTTTGATGGATGAATGTCTTTTTTCATTTCTATATCTTTTTTATTATTACAAAGTTACGCGCCGCTGGTAAAGGCGACTTCTGTAATGGCGTGCAAATGTACGCATATTTTTCCATACGGCAAACATTTACGGAGTTTTTTTGTCGCAACGTTCGCAATATTAAAGGATAAGCGGATGCGAGAGGTGTCGCATCCGCTTGTCTTAGTCAAGCCGTGTTAGGGCTTATTTTTTTGTGTCGAGTTCGCGAAGGAGCTCGTCGACCGCAGCTTTCAGTTGTGCGTCCAAACCATTGGCAGCGTCCTCAGGAGAGTTCAGCACATAGATGTCGGGCTCCAGTTGCGAGTTCTCAAGGTAATTTCCTTCCGCGGTGCGGTATCCGATGACCGGAGTGCCGAAAATCAGCGAAGAGTCCTGCAGACGTTCCCACCAAACGCTTGTCATGGTGCCAGGCACCGGAGCGCCGACAAGTTTGCCGAGACGCATGTGTTTGTATACCCAAGGCGTTCCGTGAGCGTTGGAATAGTTGGCCTCGCCCTGCACCATGATTGAAGGTTTGTTCCATCGGCGGCTCGGCATGTCGCACGCTTCTCTTCCGCGGTACACCTGAGTGAGATATTTTGTTCCGCTGAACAGAATTTCGATATCTTCGTGGAGGCGTCCGCCACCATTGAAACGGGTGTCGATCACGATGCCCTCCTTCTTGTTGTATTTACCAAGCACGTCAGAGTACACTGTACGGAAACTGTTGTCGTCCATCGATTCGATATGTACGTATCCCAAGCGGCCGTTTGACCAGCGGTCCACGTCGGCGGCGCGTTGTTTAATCCATCGGCGGTAGAGCAAAGCACCGCAAGCGCCGTCAGAGATAGGTTTCACCACCTCGTCCCACTGCTTGCCGCCATCGGAAAGCGAAATCAGCACCTTCTCTCCGGTCAGCCCGGCGAGCAGCGCATAGAAGTCGGTGTCGGCAGAAATTTCCTGTCCGTTGATTTTCTCGATAATGCATCCCTTCTTCACCTTTGAAGACGCGTTGTCGAAAGGACCTCCGGCAATCACCTCGTCGATTTTCACGCCCTTTCCTTCATACGAAAGGTCGTAGAACAGACCTAAGTTGGCAGTGGCTTCTCCACGGGCACCGGCACGGTATCTGCCACCCGTGTGCGACACGTTTAGCTCACCGAGCATTTCGCTGAGCAGCTCGGCAAAGTCGGCGTTGTTGTTGATGTGAGGCAGGAACTTGCGGTATGCAGCTGTCATCATCGGCCAGTCCACACCGTGCATGTCAGTGCGGTAGAAATGGCGGGCCTCCTGGCGGCAAACGTGGTCAAACATATATTCGCGTTCCTTTGCCAAATCCATCTTCATCTCAGCCTTGTAGCTGATGCGTTCCATCTTGTCGGAAGCCACGGTGAGTTTCTGCATTATGCGTGAGCCGAGAATGAAAATGCACTTGCCGTCTTTCTGCACGTCGAACTGAGCCGACGACGTGTCGAGTTTCTTCAGGCATTCCGTGCTCTTTTTGCGCAAGTCGAGTTTCCAAAGGTCGTAACCCTCCTCGAAAGCCGACAGGTAGTACAGGCTTTCTCCATCGGCATCGACGATGGCATCGGCAATTTCGGAAGAGTTTGGCGTGATGCGCACAATACGGTCCTCGATGCCGTCAAGTTGCACGTCAATGTCTTTTTTCTCTTCTTTCTTGTCAGCCTTCTTGTCGTCTTTCTTTTTGCCTTTTTTCTTGTCGGCGTCAGCCTTTTCGGCATTTTTCTTCTGCTCCTTTTCCAATTCCTTCTGCAATTCGTAATCCTCCTTGCTAAGTCGGAATTTGTCGTAGGCGTCCTTGTTCATAAACACAAGCATCACGTCGTTGAGCGAACCCCACGAAGCATGGCTGCGCATGCCGTAGCGGTCTGTGAGGAAAAGCACAGCGTTTCCGTCGAGCACCCATCTTGGCTGCGAGCTGAAGTATCCGCTGCCAGTCAGGTTTACCGGCTTCTCCGATCCGTCAGCCTTTACGATAGCCACGTCGGAATAAGGGTCGTGTCCGTTGCCGATGATTTCAAGCGAGAACCATTTTCCATCTGGCGACCAGGCATAGTTGAAGCCACCCATAAACCATTCCGAACCGTCGGTCACCTGCCTCACAGCTTTAGTGGCCACGTTGACCACCATAAGCCGGCATTCATCCTCGATGAAAGCCACCTCTTTTCCGTCGGGCGAGAATTTCGGATTCTGGCGGTCGGCGAGAGAGTCGGCGAGCAGCGGCTGCTCGTCGATTAGAGTTGCATTAGGGAAGTTGAGGTCGTCGGAGCGTTTTATGCGAGCCGTGTAAAGCCCCCAATGCCCGTTGCGTTCGCTGGCATATACGAGCGACCGGTTGTCGGCGCCGAAGTCAACGTCGGCCTCGCCCTCCACGGTGTTGGTGATTTGTTTTGTTGTGCCATATTCCACCGATGTCACAAACACATTGCCGCGCACGGTGAAAGCCACCTGCTTGCCATCGGGCGACACGCTTGCCGAAGTAGCGCCGTTTGTGAACGACAGGCTTGACGGCAGGTCAACGTCGTCGCGCACAATGTCGATGTCGACGAGCGCCGGTTTCTCACCGTTTAGCTGAGTGTAGATGGCTCCGTCGTAGGTGTAGCACATCGTGCCGTTGTCGGCAACGCTGAGGAAGCGCACCGGGTGAGTGCTGAAGTCGGAAATCTTTGTCAATGCCGCCGGGTTTGCGAGCGGCATAGAGTATACGTTCATCGAGCCTCCATTGCGCTCACTGAGGAAATACACCGTGCTGCCGTCGGCCGACAAAGCCGGGCACAAATCCTCTCCGGCATGAGCCGTCAGGTTGGTGTGCTTGCCAGTTTTGGTGTCGTATGCCCAGATGTCGCGTGTCACAGACGACGTGTGATGTTTGCGCCATACGTCTTCATAACCCTTGCGGTTCTGATATACAAACATGCTGCCGTCTTTGGCAAACGACAGGCATTCGGCAGGAGTAGGGAGAGCCTGCTCCTGGCGTCCGCCAGTGGCTGGCACTTTGTACAGCTCAAGCAACACGTCGGGGAACAGCGCACTTGCCGCAGGTTTCTGATTGTTGGCTGAGAAATAGACATATTTTCCATCGGGTGAGAAAGCCTCTGGCACCTCGCCTCCCGACTTTGTGGTCAGACGCACTGCCGAACCACCGTCGGCATTCATAATAAACACATCGTTGTTGCCGTATCGGTCGCTGGCAAAAGCAATCTGCTTTCCGTCGGGCGACCATACAGGCACCGACTCGTATGAGTCGTGCGATGTTAGCCGCACGGCAGAGCCTCCAGTAGAGGCAACTTTGTAGATGTCGCCCTTGTAGCAGAATGCAATCTGCTTTCCGTCGGGCGAGATTTTTACATCGCGCATCCACAACGGAGTGGCGGCAAAGCCCACCGCAGCCGTTGACGCAACGATGATTGTTGCAAAAAGTTTTTTCATTTCTATTATTTTATTGTTTTGTTTGAATTTCCGCTCTTTCCCAGATGCAGTCGGGAATCATTCTCCATACCGCCACGAGCAAGCGGTATCGCCAGTCGATTGTCGCCACGCGTTTTTTGCGGCGCAAGGCGTCGACAATCATCCGTGCGGTATTTTCCGGGCGCATAAGCATCGGGTAGTTGCCCGACCGCAGCAGGTCGGTGTCGACAAATCCCGGACGGATGTCGGTGAACGTGATGTTGGCGCGAGTCATTGCCGACAGTTGCGCCAAGCATTGTATGTAAGTGTTTTGAAAGCGTTTTGTGGCAGAGTATGCCGGGGCGATGCCCAGTCCTTTAGTCCCGGCAATTGAGCTTACGGCGCCGATGTGTCCGCCACCATGGCTTTTCAGATAGTTGAATGCCGCATCGATCATACGGGTGAATCCCACAACATTTGTTTCTGCCGTTGCGATTTCTATGCCCGGGTCGAGGTCGCGGTTCTGGCTTCCTATCCCAGAAACGAGCAGGATGGTGTCGACGCCGCCCATGCGCTCCGCCAAATCAACGAGCAGCCCGCCTGCGTTTTCGTCGGTCACGTCGATGCGTTGCCACACAACGTTGCCGCCTTCTTCGGCAAACTTGCGCAGCCTGTCCTCTCTGCGGCCAGCCACCCCTATGTTGACGCCCTCGCTCCGCATTATGCGTGCCACCTCAAGACCGATACCCGAAGTGGCGCCTACGATTATAGCATTTCTCATATTCATAAGCATTTTAAATAGTAAAATTACAACGTTTCCGGCATAGACCAAGACGCGTGATGCGTAATTAACAATCTTTAATCAGAAGGCGTGGCGATGAAACAAAACCGTTGGACAAAAGAATGTCTTATTAAGCAATATTAACTAAAACACGCGCGAAAATTATTGCTTTGAATGGAGCCAATTTAATAAATTTGCAGTGTACGATAATTCTAACTCTAATAAATCCGATAATGAAAAATACTTACAAAACCATTTTGCAGGAAATGAGTGAGCGCACGCTGAGGGCTGACACGCTTGAAGGCGACGCGCAATTGTTTGCTCTTCTTCGACAGACGGCATGCGCTTCTGGCGACCTGCCCGCAATGGCGGATGTGGACAACGCCGTGCTTATGGCGGTGGAGAAATGTCGTGCTGAAAGAGGCGACGATGCCGCCTACCGCTTATGGACGCTTTATGAGTACAGCAATGCCGGAGCCACTCTTGGCTGCGACTTTGCAACGGCGACACGAGTTTTGCCGAGGCGATTTATTCGAAGGCGAAGCAACTGAGCGAGCAGTTAGCGGAAAAACGCGAGTTGCGCGATGCTTTCGGTGCATTGTTCCGCCAGTTCTCCGCCGTGTCGTAGGATTTCAGTCCTTCAAGCAGGCGGTATGATTTTGACGCCTGTATGTAAGCAATAATATAGTGAATATTTAATGCTATGAATTGATTTGTATTGCAGCAAACTTTTGTGGTGGCTTGCAACTAATTTTTGTGGTGTTTTGTTTGGCGTTTTTGCGGTGATGGGCAATAATCTGGCTCGGATTTATTCGGAGGAGGTCAAGTGATCAAAAGATAGGCTGCGGTTCGTGAAAGAAAATTGAGCAAGCTCTTTTTTCCCACCTTGCGCTATCTTTTGATAAGATAGGCTGCTGCAGTGTCCAAATAGAAGTGCAACGATTTTCGTGGTAAA
>UMLC01000835.1_pt1 | contig 12618 bp, 6 predicted proteins | sample 1966451 | NCBI WGS metagenome assembly UMLC01 (sample SAMEA4836193, study PRJEB28245) | human gut metagenome | biome: gut microbiome; material: fecal sample | place: Denmark | collected 2008
TCCATCTGGTAGCTTTACATAGACTGCCACATCACGGTTCGTATCGAGGTCGGCGGCAAAGTCACGCTCATTCGTAGAATCGTAAATCAAATGGTCATACAGATGCCGCTGTACTTTCATGACGTTCGTACCGAGTTTTCCCTTCAAGGTCGGCTCAGTGAAAATGTCCGTATCGTAATGTTCATCCAGAATATTGTAGGTGATATGCTGGATGATGGCCGTTGCCTTTTCGTCATTGATGAGGGCAGCTGCTTTTAGGATGAACTCTTCCGGGTTATCCTTGAACTGATCGAACACCGCTTTTTCAATGCCGACCAGAATCTGTACAATCGCCTTGCGGGTCAGCTTGGTTTCAGCCACCAGCTTGCCAATCAGGTCATACTTAACGCTCTGGCTGGCGTGAATTTTGGTCTGTGGGTCATATTGATGCTGATCCGCTTTTGCGAAAGCAGAGCCATCTAATAGAGAATCCTTGGATTTGATCTCCGTCATTTCACCGGATTCTACTTTGAAGTAAATCTTTGATACGTTCAGATTGCGGTTGAGCGAGCGAATGGACTTTTGCACTAGTTCATCTGTGTCAAAATCCACCACATAAACCGATTTTGGGCTGATTTTATTCCAAAGGGCCTTGAACTCCGGCATTGCCAGCTTGTCCGGGTCGATTTTTAATTCCACATTGTTGGAACGTGCATTTTCAGGCAGCATGACCTTATCGCTGTAAACAGAATCCAACAAATCAATGACCGATGCTGCACAGTCTGCAACTTCTTCTGCCACCTGCACCGCATGGTTTGCATGGTCGGCATAGTACTTGTCCGTCAGCGCACCATGGCGGTCCACATAGCCACTCTGCACCAGATCAAAATAGATGGCAGCGGCGGTGTCTGCATCCACAATCTGCTCGTTGCCGTTTGCGTCCGTAAGAACTCTGCCAACAAACAGGGCAGCATCCACCTTTCTGGGACGGTTCGCAACTGCTTCGGCCAGTTCACTTTGCAGGCCTTTGGCGAAGCTGTCATAACTTTCGCTGGCAATGACAGTCAGGATGTTGATGTTATGCACATCGTTGCCCAGAACATTCGCATCCATGCGTTCACCGTTCTGGTTGACACACAGACGCAGGCCACGGCCAACCTCCTGCCGTTTGCGGACTTCACTGCTGCTCTGTTTCAAAGTACAGATCTGGAACACGTTCGGGTTATCCCAGCCTTCCCGGAGGGCAGAGTGTGAGAAGATAAAGCGCACAGGGGAACGCTTGGGGTCCCGGTCAAGAAGAAGCTCCTTGTTTTTCATAATCAGGTCATAGGCACTGATGTCATTGGAGGTTTTCTCCCGCTTGTCATCGCCTGCAACCTGATTGACAAAATGGCCCTTCTTATCCACCGAAAAATAACCCGCATGGGTATCGTGTGCAGAAATTGCTTTCAGGTAGCGGATGTAATCATCCTCGCCCAGCGAAAGCTGCATCTGGCCGACAATATCCTCGTACTCCTGCTCAAACATCTCTGCATAAATACCGTTGTAAGGCTGGCCTGCGGCATCGTAGCACTTGTACTTGTCCACCTCGTCAATAAAGAACAGGCTCAGCACTTTAATGCCCTTGTGGAACAGCTGACGTTCCCGCTCAAGATGCGAAAGGATCGTTTCCCGAATCTGGATGCGGCGCAGCTGGTCCTCGTCCACCTTGCCGACCACATCTCCGGCAAACAATCGGACACCATTCAGAAATTCAATGTGGTTATCACGGCCATCAATCTCTTTCACCACATAGCCATCCTTATATTCGTCCAGATTGCCAGAGTAGTCATAGAGGTTGAATTTCAGCCCAACGGTGCGCGTTACTTTGCGCAGGCCGGATTTTCCCTTGCAGTCGAACTGGATCGTTGCCGTAGGGTCTGCCTTGGAAAGATTGATGCTTTCCAGATAGACAAACCCATCCGTAGCGGTACTGCCGGATTCCGTAATGCCTTTGACCACGATTTTCTTGACCAGACGCTTATTATATGCTTCCATTGCATCCAGCCGGTAGACCATGTTGTAGATGCTGTCTGCACGGTGGGTAGCCGAGTAGCGCAGGGTGATCATCGGGTTGAATTCTTTCATCCGCTCTTTGGTCTGTTTGCCCTCCACCGACTGCGGTTCATCAATAATCAGGATCGGGTTTGTCTTTGCAATAATGTCAATGGGCCGACGGGAACGGAACTCGTCCAGCTTCATATAAATACGGCGGGCATCTTTGCCTTTGGCATTGAAAGCCTGCGAATTGATGATCATGACATTGATGGAACTATCCGAGGCAAAGCGGTCAATTTCCGTCAACTGTGCGGAGTTGTAGATAAAGAAGCGGATCTTCTTGCCGTACTCTTCTGCAAAGTGATCCTGTGTGACCTCAAACGATTTATACACACCCTCACGGATGGCAACACTGGGCACGACCACGATAAACTTACTCCAGCCGTAATGCTTGTTCAGCTCATACATGGTCTTGATATAGGTGTAGGTTTTGCCGACACCTGTTTCCATCTCAATGGTAAGGTTATAGTGTCCCTCCAACTGCTTGGATGGTTCAATCTGGTTGGTGCGCTGGATTTTTTGCAGGTGCTCCAGAATAATACTGTCGTTCAGCTCTGGTACAATCTGTTCATTGCGCCAGCCTGTGAAGCTTGTTTCCATATCAGTCTGGTAAATGCCGCTGCCGTTGTCGATGCGGTAATTCGTAGTCAGGTAGGGCTGACCTGCAAAGACGTCCACCACGGCTTTTGCGGCATCTGCCTGAAATTTCTGGTGTTTGAATTGAAGTTTCATCTGCTGTTCTCCCTCAAATCACCTTGACATCGGTATCTGGCGCATACAGCTTGAAAATTTCAAACACGTTGATCTTTTCCGGGCTGCTGGCAAAGGAAGAATCCCGGAACACTGCACGGCGCGGCTTGCGCTTGGCGATTTCCTTGATAACATTTTCCGGCACATTGCTGTCAAAGCAGGCAATCAGGGCATCGGGAACATTCAGCGCAGCATCGCCGGGCGCGTAGGTGTGGACAGTGCAGTTGTCGATTTTCTCAGACCGATACGGCATGGACAGCGGCAGTCCCCAATCCAGCAGACAGCCAAAGAGCAAATCAAGGTCGGTGCGGTCCTCCTTGATGTTACTTTCCAGACCAGTTAGCATTGTCTGAGAGTATTCATCGGCAGAATAATAAACATCTTTTACGCTGCTAGTGTCCAATTTGAACACACGGAATCCCACGTCGGGGGGGGGTAAGCATTGGCGGTATTACGTTCAGAAATGATTTTATCTCCTGCCCTGCGAATGCGTTCTTTTCCGATTTCGCAGATGTTTAAAACCTTTTTACCATCAATTCGACTCATTCCGTTACACGGTTCTGGATATTGAACCATAATAAATTTTCTTCTGGTATTTTGTTCCGAATTTAATTGAAACAGTGCATGTGCAGTTGTGGCTGATCCTGAAAAGAAGTCGAATACGATATCTTTGTCTTGGGTGCAAGACATAATAAGTGTTCTAAGTAAAGTGACAGGTTTAACAGTGTCAAAGCCGTGAAAATCACCCAAGAGATCATTTAACTCTTGTTTACCAGTCTCCGAGGTGGAAGACCATTCGTTTTCCATAAAACAGTAGAATGGATCGTGTTCAGCACCCTCTTCGTCTTCAAAATAACGCCTAAAAGGTGTTCCGTCCTTGAACTCGATATAACCTTCGGCATATAACCGCTTGATTTCACTTTCGCCTGCTTGCCATCGTTGCCCTTCAACAGGAACAAAACCATTAAGTGCAAAGGACATGGATTCTCGTCGATTTGCACCTCTATTAGATTTTAGAATGGTTGCAAGCCTATATTTTCTACCATCAAGCGTATAAGGATAGGAACGAACACTTCCGGTGATCAATGGAAAAAATTTATTCCCTATGTTGCTTTTTTCATACACGAGAATGTATTCGGTTTCTTTTTGAGGACGATACTTTGCCTCTCCGATATTGACGGGTTTCACTCTGGCTTTCCAAACAAGAGTACCGATATTGTGCCGATAACCAAAGATTTCATCACACATCATTTTCAGATTTGAGAATTCAGCGTCATGAATGCTAATGAAAATAACCCCATCTTCGCGCAGAAAATTACGAGCCAACAGTAATCTTTCGTACATCATGGAACACCATGCAGAGTGAAATCTAGGATTGGATTCTGTATTTATAGAGAAAAGAATTCTACCATTTTCATCTTTTACTCCGGACATATCTTCAAATTCCGTAGGATCAATCATGAAGTTATCGGGGTAAACAAAGCCATCCTTTCCTGTATTATACGGCGGGTCAATGTAAATCATTTTGACTTTGCCCAGATAGCTCTCCTGTAACAGCTTGAGCACTTCCAGATTGTCACCCTCAATGTAGAGATTCTCGGTATCATCCCAGTTCTTGCTTTCTTCCGGGCAGGGGCGCAGGGTCTTGCGGATGGGCTTGTTAGCTTCCACAATGGATGCCTTTTTGCCCACCCATGTAAACTCGTATGCTTCATCTCCGTCTACAACGTCCGGCGAGAGCATCTGCTTCAGCAGTTCAAAGTTGATGCCGCGCTTGTAAACCTTGTGGTCGGGGGTACTCTTTTCCTCATCCAGCATTTCTGTGATGCAGTTGGGGAAAAGGGCGGCGATTTTATCAATGTTCTGGGCTGTCAGGTTGGGGGTCTGAAGGGGAAGTTTGTTATGTAAGATTGACATTAGTTATCTCCAAAAATATCTCTTTCCAATTGTTTATAAATTTCCATGTCAGGCGTAATAAGAGGTGCCATAGTATCTCTTAAAAAAGGATCTGGCCTATTTCCGCATTGTGTAAGGCCAAGAATCTTCTTTAGCGAAGTGTAGATATTCCCACGCGCAGATTTCAGATCATCTGGTGCATTTTCTCTTTTAATCGAACTAGAAAGAGCCTCTTGCTTTTTTTGCAGGCATTCATCAACCTTGTCTGATTTTCCAACAGAAATGCATAATTTTTCTATAACACTGTCATCCAAAAGATAACTTTCAAGATTGCGCTTAGAAAGGACGCTAATTCTATTACTCTTAAGCTCGTCAACCTCTTGATTGCTACGGTCATCTCTATCAATAACCTTTATAATTTTAGTTTCTTTTAAGAGCACCTTTAGCACCTCTCCGAGATTGGCATCAAGCTTATGGATAATCTCCTCACAAGAACCGCCAGACAAGAAATATGCCTCCGGATGAGTATTTTCAAATATTGTAGAATAGATGCTACTATCAAAACTTTTTCGCGTTGTTCCACAAGAATCCCCCTCGCAGAAGACAATCTTTTGGGGGAGCAACAATTTGGAAAAGTCTCCAAAAGCCAGCTCATAAAACTTATCCATAACAGCTCGTCCGATTTTTGATGGACGGATAATCTGATCATCATCAAAATCTCGCCCATCAAAATCAAGGAAAATTACTGTTCCTGGAGCTTCTTTTTCAATATCTTGAGCTTCCTGCAACATCCCAATTGAGTGAGTAGAAAGCCACAACTGTGAGTTTCCCGGAATTAGGCCATAGAGTTCCCGAAGCACCTTTCCTTGGAGCTTTGTATGCATATGCGTCTCTGGCTCATCAATACAGTATACTGCATCTGGATAATATTTTGACTGTACAACCAAATCCAAAATAAGATCAAATGCCGACTTTTCACCAGCGGAAAGATTTTTATAAGGAAAGTTTTTCGTTATGCCTTTTGTAAAGTAGAAATTTCCATTTTGTAATGGATCTCCTAAAGAGGAAAAATGAAGATCCTCAAATACACGCTCAATGGAAGCACTGATTTTTCCGGTTAGTTCGCTTCTCAACGTTGCAACATCTTTCTGGTCATTTTCACTCTTATATAATTCAGAAATACTGTTTGCGACTAGTCGTTGATAATTTACAGAGACTGTCTGGTCGTTTTGAATAAGCGATTCAAGATGAATTTTTTTAATTGGATCATCCTGCTTGCTCATTGTGTCAATTACAAAGTCAGGCTCATTTCGATAAGCACTTCGAAAATAAAAATGCCCTTTTATGTCACAATAACCAACTTGTTTAGGATAAACAGCATCATGAAAAGTGATATCCACTGTTTGAGATGCCGCATTATACCATTCGGAGTATTCGAAATTTTTCTGTGCACAAAGTTTACTTAAATAATTAGAGTCACCAACATTTCCATATCCGGCAAACTTATAATAATGATTCAAAGCTTCCATGAAAGAGGTCTTACCAGACCCATTAGGACCCACAAGAACAATAAGCTTTGCTGTTTCTGGAATGTCTTCGACTGTCAAATGTGTAAATCTTTTGAAATCATTTAATTCCACTCTTTTGATTCTCATAGCATATTCTCCAAATTCCTTCTTAGCTGTTTTAGTTCCGCATTCATCTCCACCTGACGATTGAACTGTTTTTCTTTCCGAATCTTATTCTCCAATGCCGCAATCTGCTTTTGCAGCTTTTCACGTTCCGCAGAGCGTTGGATATTCTCCGCAATGCTGTATGCGGCACTCCAGCTCTCACCCTGCAATCGGGCAATCTGCCGCACCAGTCCATCGTAAACCGCCTCTAAGCTCAGGCCGCTTATCGCAAGGGACAATTCTGTCTCTGGCATCCAGTCTGTATGCAGATAGTGGCTTACCTTGGCACTGCTGTTCGCAGATGTATCTTTACAGCCGATCCAAGCCTGCACCTTATTCTTATAAGAAAGAACAAACAGAATGTGATAGGGGATTTCACTGTCGATTTGGCGCAGAACAGCTTCATCCAGTTTTGGTCCGGTCAGACACAGCTCGAAAATCTCGATCTCTGTCACCCGCTCTCCGGCAGTGAGATTCAAGGTGGACACCGCCAGCTTGTTGCGCCAGTAGATACAGCGCAGCTGGTCTGCAAACAATCGCTTGACTGCCGCTGGAACGGCAGCGTTTTCATAGAACTTCTGTTTCGGAATCCGTTTGTTAAACTCCGTGGAGGGTGGAAAGCCCAGCATTGATCTCACCTCTTATTGTACCACAAGGAAGCAAATCAGTTCAAAGTCATCCAGCCCGGAAATCGAAGAAAGCAGGGCCGTCGTACCGCCCATCTTGAACAGACTGTCAATGTCGCTCTCTTCCTTTGCATCCAGAATGGAACGGATGGCCTCGCTCAGCAATTCAGAATAGGCAGACATATTCTTTCCATCGTCCGTGGCCTGATTGAACTGTTGGCAAAGGCTCTGGTCGGGTTCGGTTTTGCCTTTGCAGAGCAGCCGCAGACGATCTAGCAGCTCTTTCGGAGAAAGATAATCGCAGACAGTCGAGCCGTCCTGCCCAATATAAACCATGTAGAATGGATGCAGACGGTTTTGCTGATCCACATTGATCTCATTGTTGATGTTTTTCAGAACAAAGATCACACCCGGAGGTGCATCGGGCGTAGATGCAACAATTGCGTGCATCCCAAGCGGCGTATGCTCCACATCATCGTGTTTCTTCATATAGTCCAGCAAGTCCAGCCGGAACTCGTTCAATCCCAAGTCCATAATGGAAATGCCGCCCGACATTTCTTCCAGATCGACTACCTCATTCTTTAACCGTTTGAGTTGTGCGCTGCGATATTCCAAATCGCCTTTTTCTTCCGGGCTGATGAGGTTATCATCCCCTGTGGAAGTCATGACCGTCAGCTTCATCCGGGTTTCCACGCGGCCTTTCAGGTTGATGTACTCATCCAAATCCACATCCGGCCAGAAGTTGACCAACTGGATGCAGCGATTCTGGCTTCCGATGCGGTCAATGCGGCCAAAACGCTGGATAATGCGCACAGGATTCCAGTGAATATCATAGTTGATCAGATAATCACAGTCCTGCAAGTTCTGACCTTCGGAAATGCAGTCGGTGGCAATCAACAAATCAATATCTGCCTGATTCGCGTTCGGCAGGCTGTCCCGCCGCTTGGAAATGGGCGAAAAGCAGGTGAGAACTGTATTCAGATCACCACTGAGTTTGGGAATGGTTGTTTTACCATCCACGCTGCCGGTGATTTCGGCAGTGTTCAGCCCAAACGCTTGCTTTACATAGCCGGAAATATTCTGATACAGATAGTCAGCAGTATCTGAAAACGCAGTAAAAATAATGATTTTCCGGTTGCCGGGATTGATGGGATGCCTTTGCTTTTCGTCAATCAGGCGCAGCAGTTCTTGCAGCTTGGCATCGTATGCAGGTGTGATATCCTGCACCATCAGGGAAAGAAGCTCCAGATTTTCAGCATCCTTTTCCAGATCATGCAGCCACGAAACATGATCCATATCCGCAAGATCAATCTTTACTTTGCGGCCGACTGTAAAAATGTCGTTGTTCTGGTCATCATCGTCCCAATCGGTTGCATCGGAAATGTCGTTCAGCTCCAGCACACGGCTGCCATTTTGATAGGAACGTACCGATTGCATGGTATCTTCAATCAGTTTACTGATTCGGTCAATCGTCAGCCGGAACGCATAAACAGAACTTTCCAGCCGTTTGAGCAGGTTAATGCTCATCAGACGGCGGATTCCCTCTTCACGGCCTGCCTGCGTCAGTCCCTTTCCATGCTGGCTGGGGTCGATGTATTTGGAAATCCGAGAGGACAGAATAAAGCTGGTTGGTGTGTAAATGTGCAGCGTCAGCGAATCCAGTACATTATAAATCTGCTGATAGTTGATTGCATTATCAAGACTTGTCAGGCACGGCTGCACAGAGATCGGCTTCAACCGTTCCGGGAAAGTACCAACATCAGAAATATTATAGTATTTTTCGATATGTCGGCGAGAACGTGCAATCGTTACACTGTCCAGCACCTCAAAGAAATCGAAGTCCAGTGCCGCAAGCAGCGCATTTGTGGTACGCTCTGTGACAGGAAGCTTGCTCCATGTATTGAAAGCCTTTTGCGCCTGCCGGAAAATTTCATCAATCGGAGACGAAGTATTCAGCTTTTCATTGATTTTTCCGGCATCTCCCTCATAGGCAAGCGCAAGTTGGTTTTTCAAATCCACAAAACGATTATTTACGGGTGTTGCCGAAAGCATCAGCACCTTGGTGCGCACCCCAGAACGAATCACGCGATTCATCAATTTTGTGTAGCGGTTTTCTTTCTCATCCGTAGAGGTATTACTGCCATTGCGGAAATTGTGGCTTTCATCAATCACAACAAGGTCAAAGTTCCCCCAGTTAAGTGCAGCAAGGTCAATACCGTTAGAGGTTCCGCCGGAACGGCTCAAATCTGTATGGTACAACACATCGTAACGGAAACGGTCTTCTACCAGTGGATTGTTGACGTAGTTGCCTTTATAGATGTTCCAGTTTGCTGCCAACTTTTTGGGACAGAGTACCAAAACGGATTTGTTGCGATTTTCATAGTACTTGATTACAGCCAGTGCAGTGAACGTCTTGCCAAGGCCCACGCTGTCTGCAAGAATGCAGCCGCTATACTGTTCCAGCTTGTGGATAATGGCCAACGCTGCATCTCGCTGAAAATCATAGAGCATATTCCAGATTTTACTCTGCTTGAAGCCTGTAGCTTCATTTGGGAGATTATCTTCTGACACATCCTCCAAAAATTCACTGAAAATATTGTAGAGGGTGAAGAAATAGATAAAGTCCGGGCTGTTTTCTCGATAAGCTGTGCTGATGCTTTGCAATACAATGTCTGTAACATCCTGAAGTCGGGAAGAATCATTCCAGATTTCATCGAACAGCGACAAAAAGTAACGGCCGTTTTCAAAGGCTTCGGTTCGCTGAACAGGGTAGTATGCGTTGTTTCCGCGTTCACAACCAAGGTCAACCGTTGTAAACCCACTGATTGGCATATAGGAACTTTCACCAACCGTCATGAAACCGGGCATTTGCTCTCCACTGACGTTGGAACGAAATTTTACTTTCCGTCGCACCCAGTCGGCACATTCTTTCGCCAGTGCTTTTTGGGTGAGTTCATTCCGCAAGCGAACCTCAAATTCTGTGCCGTAAAGGCTCTTTTCGCGGGTCAATTTTGGAATATAGAACTCTCGCCGCTCTTTTGGCGTGTTTTCCTGCACAAAAGTCGGTGAAGTAAAAATAAAGCGAAGTTCCGCGATTTCTTCCAACTGTTTCTTTAATTCCTGATACGCATAAATGGAAAAGCAGGCCGCAGCAATGGACACGCGGCTCCCTTTCTGCATAGTATCCTGTAAATCTTCCCGAACAGTATGGTTGATATTATCCAGAATTTTCATAGAAGAGTCCCCGCAATCGACTGACTAAAGCGAAAATTAACTTTCAATGACAAGATACAACAATTCATTTTAATGATACTCTAATCAGGTTGGAAAATCAATCGTTGCTCAGGCAGAAAAAGCTCGGCAGGCACTAAACGGATAAAAAGTTTTGAATTTGGCCTTCAAATAAGGTATAATGAATTTACAAACGCTAAAGATTAAGAAGCGAGCAGGTGATACCATGCCTTTCCATCACGACCATTACATTGAAGCCTCTCATGTGGATTACAAGGAACGTCTTGAAGAGAAAAAGCCGCGCAGCTGGCTGAAATCCGTGTCGGCATTTGCCAATACCGAGGGCGGACACCTGATTTTTGGCGTAAAGAATGAGCCGCGCGAGGTCGTAGGATTGGAAAATCCGCAGGCTGTGGTAAGCAGATTGACGGAACTTATCAAAGTCCGCATTGACCCTACACCACGCTATCGAGTGCGGGAGGTCGAAATAGAGGGCAAGTCCTGCGTTGATCTGGAAGTACAGGACGGCCCGGCGTATCCATATTATTATGCCTTTGACGGTTCCCATACGGCCTATGTGCGGCATGGCGACCAGTCCGAAGAAGCCACTTCACGGGAACTGAACGAATTGATTTTGCAGGGCATGAACCAGACCTTTGATGCCCTGCCCAGTTCTTATCGAGTGGGTGATGTCAGTTTTACACTGTTGGCCGCAACGTTTAAGAATCTGAAAAAAGAGGATTTCGACCTCGAAAAAGACTTGCCCTCCGCAGGATTGGTAACAGACGATGGACAGATTACGAATGGCGGCCTGTTACTCTGCGATCAGGGCGTTCTGAAACAATCCCGTATTTTCTGCACCCGCTGGAAAGGCAACTACAAGGGCAGCATTGAAGAAGATGCTCTGGATGATAAGGAATTTCAAGGTGCAAGTCTGATCACGCTGCTGCAAAATGCGGAAGATTTTGTTCGCAACAACAGCAAAAACCCGTGGAGCATCCGTGGTATGACCCGTGAAGAACGCAGTGACTATCCGTATAAGGCCGTTCGTGAGGTGCTGGTCAATGCGCTGATTCATCGGAATTATCAGATTCTTGGTTCGGAGATTCATGTGGAAGTGTTCGATGACCGACTGGAGATCACTTCACCGGGCGGCATGATGAATGGCCGCAGGGTGCAGGACATGGATATCCGGCACATTCCGTCCATGCGGCGCAATCAGGTGATCTCGGATGTGTTCTCACGACTCGGCTTTATGGAGCGCCGTGGCAGCGGCATTGACCGCATCCTGAACTCTTATGTGGAAGTAGCCCAGAAGCCGACATTCTACTCGGATTCGGATTTCTTTATCGTCACACTGCCGAATAGAAGTGTAGCGACTCCGGCACAGATCAGTATGGAAAGTGTGGCAAGTGGTGCGGAAAGTGCGGAAACCTCTGCGGAAAGTGCGGAAACTTCTACAGTGCTCCACGGAATGAGTACGGATGCAGAAGTGAGTGAACTTTGCGAAAGGCTGAATGGTACAAGACTAACTGCAAGTACAAAAGAGCGGACGCTTGAACTTTTCAAGAGATATCGGTATCAATATCAGTTCCGCAGCATAAACGTTGCACAGCTATATGGCGTTCAGAAATCTCGTGCATCCTCTATTATTAAGAATCTTATCAAGCATGGATTGGTGACGTCACCAGAATATGGCATATACCAATTTGTGAAGAAGTAACACCGCTATCAACAGGTGGTTTTTGAAAACCAAGCGGTGAGGCTGTTACAGCCCATGGAACGTCTTAATATAATTTGAATTATCATAATCGAAATTATATTAACCGCTTGCGCAGAAATGCCCACTCCCCTGAGAACTCCTCAGACGAGTGGGCATTCTTCTTTCCGTGTATCAAATTTACCTCTGTGGTCACTCAGATCGCCACCAAGTCATGGATCAAAAATCATCTTTTTTCATTTGTCCCAGAGTAAGTGCACGGTTTTTGCACTGTTTTTGCACGGTTTCAAGGGATGCAATGGGTACTCTGACTTGCAAAATACGACAAAGGGTGCAGAAATTGCCGGGCGAAAAATCACGATGCTTTGCGCAAAAACAACGTAAACTCGAAACTTCTAAAATCAGAGTGTTCTGCCCGGTGGGCTCTTTTAATCAGAGGGCCAGGGATTCGAGTTCCCTCGAGCGCACCAAAAAACCGCGAAGATTCGTTAGAGTCTTCGCGGTTTTTTCTTTTCCCGAATCATTGCACACCACCGGAGCTGACATTGAAAATGCAATCGTACACTGCTATAATAAAATTGTGGTATTATCACCAAAAAATCAAGATGCAAAGCGTTTGCGATTGGCAAACATTCAGGAGGAACGC
>UMLC01037891.1_pt1 | contig 12543 bp, 10 predicted proteins | sample 1966451 | NCBI WGS metagenome assembly UMLC01 (sample SAMEA4836193, study PRJEB28245) | human gut metagenome | biome: gut microbiome; material: fecal sample | place: Denmark | collected 2008
AAGCTTTCAATGACAAATAAGTCATAGTATCCATCGGGTTAGAAATAACAACGATGATAGCGTCAGGAGAATATTTCAGAATGTTCTGAGCTACAGATTTAACGATACCTGCATTAACACCAATCAGTTCTTCACGAGTCATACCCGGCTTACGAGGAATACCTGAAGTGATAACAACAACATCAGAGTTTGCTGTTTTTTCATAATCGTTAGTGCAACCAACAATGTTTGTGTCGAAGCCCAACAACTGAGCTGTCTGCATCATATCCATTGCCTTACCTTCTGATACGCCTTCTTTAACGTCCAGCATTACTACTTCGTCTGCTACTTCGTTAAAAGCAAGAACATTTGCACATGTAGCACCTACGTTACCTGCGCCTACTACGGTTACTTTTGACATAATCTCTATTTTATTTAAAGTTGATAATAAAATCGTGTTCTTAAAAGCACTGCAAAGTTACAATGATATTCCGAATTAGGGAAAAATTTCCATAATTATTTTCGGGCAGTATGCACAAAATATTGTACTTTTGCCCAAAATTCAATGTAACACTATGGATAAGAGCAAAAAACTGATTATTGTCATTATTCTGCTGATTATTATCATCGGCGGAGTTTCTTTCTATGCTTTCCATCAGGCAAAGGAGAATAAAGAAATGAGCGAACTCTTTGCTGTCGAAAAGTTGGAAATGGAGAATGAGTACACCACTTTTGCAACGCAATATGATGAGCTTCAGGTGCAAATCAACAATGACTCCCTGCGCGAAAGACTGGAAAGTGAGAAATTGAAGACTCAACGACTGCTGGAAGAGTTGCGCCAGGTAAAAACAAGCAATGCCGCCGAAATCATGCGACTGAAAAAGGAGCTGAAGACTGTCCGCGCCGTATTGCGCACCTATGTCATCCAAATCGATTCACTGAACAAGCTCAATCAGGCTTTGGCAGAAGAAAACCAGGAAGTAAAACAGAAATATACGCAGGCAACCCGCCAAATCAGCAATCTGTCTCAGGAGAAAAAGAACCTGAACGAAAAGGTGACGTTAGCATCGCAACTGGATGCCACCGCCATCACTGTACTTCCCAAAAACAAGCGGGGAAAAACAGCCAAGAAGGTGAAAGATGTAAAGAAGATAGCTGTTTCCTTCACTATCGTCAAAAACATCACCGCCAAAACAGGCGAACGCACCTTATATATACGCATAGCCAAACCGGATAACGATGTGTTGACCAAAAATGCATCCAACACATTCCCATACGAGAACCGCGAACTGACTTATTCTATCAAGAAATATATAGAGTATACAGGAGAGGAACAAAACGTGACTGTTTACTGGGATGTGGAAGAATACCTTCCGGCAGGCACTTACCATGTGTATATCTTTGCCGAAGGAACCATGATAGGACAACAGGCATTCAGCATGAAATAAATTCCTTTATTGTATTATAAAAAGGGAGTGTGTCAAAACGTGGATAATGCTGTCGTTTAGTTTGTAGGGGCGAGGCTCGCTCGCCCGAAAACAGTTTGCTTTGTGTCTTCAGGCAGGCAAACCCTGCCCCTACAGCTGACGATGGGATAGACCGGTTTAGTTTTGACACACTCCTTTTTTTATATCTTTTTATTCGGCTGATATTGCCTATTCACATTTTAGTCGTATCTTTGCATCGTTGCATAAGCAACTTTAAACACATTAGCAACAACACTAAGATGAAGAGAATTTTCGGTTTTGTCCTGTCTATATGGGTATCAGTAGGGGTTTCAGCCCAACACACACTGACATTGGATAGTTGTCGTGCTATGGCACTAAAGAGCAACAAAGAGCTACGCATATCCGCCGAGAAAATAAATGTGGCGCATTATGAAAAGAAAGCTGCTTTTACGAACTACCTGCCCAAGATTGCCGCTATGGGAACGTATATGCGCACCCAAAAAGAAATCTCCTTATTAAGCAATGACCAGAAAGGAGCTATCGGCAACATAGGAACCGCCGCACAAGGGTCTATCCAAGAAACTTTCCAACAACTGGCCGCTTCCAGCCCCGAACTGGGCGCCCTGCTCCAGCCGCTGGCTCCGCTCATCCCCGGCATAGGGAACAAACTGAATGGCATAGGGCAAGGGCTGGTCGATGCGTTGCACACCGATACCCGCAATATGTATGCAGGTGCCGTCACTCTCACCCAACCCATCTTTATGGGAGGCAAAATTGCAGCCTACAACAAGATAACCCGATATGCCGAACAACTGGCCCAATCACAACATGCCACCGGCATGCAGGACATCATTCTCGGTACCGACCAAGCCTATTGGCAGGTCATCTCATTGGTAAACAAGAAAAAGCTGGCGGAAAGTTATCTCCGACTGGTACAGCAATTGGACAGCGATATAGACAAAATGATAGCCGAAGGAGTGGCTACCAAAGCCGATGGTCTCAGCGTAAAGGTGAAAGTAAATGAAGCCGAAATGAAACTGACGCAAGTGGAAGACGGACTGAGCCTTTCTAAAATGGTATTGTGCCAGCTTTGCGGCATTCCCTTGAATGAGGACATCCGATTGGCGGACGAAGAGGTAGAGAACCTCCTGATTGCCGATGAAGCACAGGCCTCCGACAATGTTGCCACTGCCCTTGCCAATCGCGAAGAACTGCGAAGCCTCGACCTGGCTGCCAAAATATATGCACAGAAAGTCAATGTCACCCGTGCCGAGTTCTTGCCCACTGTAGCCCTGACAGCCAATTATATGGTGACTAATCCTTCATTGGTCAACGGATTTGAGAACAAATTCCGCGGTATGTGGGCCGTAGGAGCAATGGTGAAAATACCCATTTGGAATTGGGGCGAAGGAATGTATAAGGTAAAAGCCGCCAAAGCCGAAGCCAATATTGCCCGCTATCAGTTGTCGGACGTAAAAGAAAAAGTGGAGCTGCAAGTCAATCAGGCCACCTTCAAAGTAAATGAAGCCGGAAAGAAACTGGCAATGGCTACCAAGAACATGGAAAAAGCGGAAGAAAACCTCCGTTATGCCAAGCTGGGATTCAGTGAAGGAGTTATCCCCACCAGCAACGTACTGGAAGCACAAACAGCATGGTTGTCGGCTCAATCGGACAAAATAGATGCACAGATAGACGTGAAACTGACTCAAGTATATCTACGCAAATCAATGGGAACATTAAAATAAGAACAAGATATGGCAGAAAGAACACAACGCAGCAACATTTTGCTGGCATTCATTTCACTGACGGCAGTCATTGCAGTCGTGTCTCTGATAGGTTTCTTCACATTGGGCAAAGGTCCCGAAATTATTCAGGGACAAGCTGAAGCAGACGAATACCGTGTGTCCGGAAAAGTCCCGGCACGCATTCTTGAACTCCGTGTAAAAGAAGGAGATAAGGTAAAAGCCGGCGATACCCTGGTTATCCTCGAAGCTCCCGATGTGATGGCAAAGCTGTCGCAGGCACAAGCTGCCGAACAAGCAGCCCGGGCAATCAGCGAGAAGGCACAGCGAGGGACTCGCCGGGAACAGTTGCAAGCTGCTTTCGAAATGTGGCAGAAAGCCAAAGCCGGAGTAGAAATTGCCGAGAAGTCATACAACCGTGTGAACCGACTCTTTGAGCAAGGCGTGATGTCCGCACAAAAGCGCGATGAAGCCAAAGCACAATTTGACGCAATGGCAGCCACCGAAAAAGCTGCCCGTTCACAGTACGAAATGGCTAAGAATGGCGCCCAGCAGGAAGACAAAGCAGCTGCCGCCGCACAAGTGGAACGTGCCAAAGGAGCAGTTGCCGAGGTATCTTCCTACATGGATGAGACCATCCTCACAGCTGCTGCCGACGGTGAAGTGACCGAAATATTCCCCAAAGTGGGCGAGCTGGTCGGCACCGGTGCTCCGATTATGAATATCGCCCGACTGGATGATATGTGGGTGACTTTCAATGTGCGCGAAGATTTCTTGAAAGACTTCACTGTGGGAGAAGAAATCAACGCCTTTATTCCGGCATTCGATAAAGAAGTGAAATTCAAAGTGACTTACATGAAAGACCTTGGCACATACGCCGCTTGGAAGGCAACGAAAACAACCGGACAGTTTGACTTGAAGACATTTGAAGTGAAAGCCGTTCCTGTGGAGAAAGTAGAAGGCTTACGCCCCGGAATGAGCGCCATTATAGAGAAATAAATGAGAACAACGCATATCATCTTCCAGATAGCCAAGCGCGAAGTGTTCCGCATCGCCACAAGGCCGCTATACCTGTTTTGCATGGTCATAGCTCCTTTGTTCTGCTACATCTTCTTCACAACGCTGATGTGGAACGGACTTCCCACGGATATGCCGGCAGGGGTTGTCGACTTGGACAATACAGCAACCACCCGCAACATTATCCGCAACCTGGATGCCTTTCAGCAAACCAAAATTGTGGCACATTATGCCGACTTTGCCGATGCGCGCAAAGCCATGCAGGAAGGAAAGATTTATGCTTTTTACTTTATTCCCGAAGGTACAACGGCAAAGGCACTTGCCAGTCGTCAGCCCAAGATTTCTTTTTATACCAATTATTCTTATCTGGTAGCCGGCTCACTGCTTTATAAAGACCAACGCACCATGTCCGAACTGGCAAGCGGTGCCATCGGTCGCGCCACTTTGCGTGCCAAGGGTGCTACCGACGACCAAGCCGTGGCTTTCCTGCAACCTATTGTCATTGATTCTCACATACTGAACAACCCATGGTTGAACTATTCCGTTTACCTGAGCAATACCATTATACCGGGTATCTTGATGTTACTGATATTCATGACCACCATCTATACCATCGGAAGTGAAATAAAAGGCAACACCCAGAAAGAATGGATGCAAATGGCCGATAATTCCGTCACTTTGGCTCTATCCGGCAAACTGTTGCCACAGACCCTCATATTCTTTATCATGGCAACCTTTTATAATGTATACCTGTATGGATTCCTGCATTATCCGTGCAACAGCGGTATCCTCCCCATGCTCTTGGCAGGACTGTTGCTGGTATTGGCATCACAAGCCTTTGGCATTTTCTTGTTCGGACTGTTCACCACCATGCGGCTTGCTTTAAGCACAGCTTCGCTATGGGGAGTCATTTCCTTCTCCATTTCAGGAATGAGCTTTCCCGTCATGGCTATGAATCCTGTGTTGCAGGGATTAGCCTGTCTGTTTCCGCTACGGCATTACTTCCTCATCTACGTCAACCTGGCACTCAACGGCTATCCCTTGATTTATGCATGGCATTCGGTAGTAGCATTGATGCTTTTCATGCTATTGCCTTTCTTCATACTGAAAAGGCTTCGCACCGTGCTATTGCACTATGTATATATCCCTTAAAAAACTAACCGGTTATGAAAGAGAAGAGATTCAAAGAGATAGTTTCGGAAGGCATTGCAGACCTGTTCTATATTTGGTGGCAAGAGCTGAAGGCTGTGGTAAAAGACCAAGGTGTATTGATTTTCTTTATCTTGGTTCCATTGGGATATCCACTACTTTATACCTTTATATATACGAACGAAACCGTCCGCGAAGTACCAGCAGTGGTAGTAGACAATAACCGTTCCACGCTCAGCCGGGAGTATCTGCGATTGGTGGATGCCGGTCCCGACCTCCACATTGTTTCTCATTGTGCGGATATGGAAGAGGCCAAGGCATTGCTGAAGGAGGGAAAAGCATATGGCATCATTTATATTCCCGAAAGCTTCAGCCGAGATATTGCCAAAGGCATCCAGACCCGCGTCACACTTTACTGCGACATGAGCGGAATGTTATACTACAAAGCCATGCTGACTGCCAATACCAATGCATCGCTGACCATGAACAAGCAGATAAAGATAGAACGCTCCGGCAACACCACCGAGCGTCAGGACGAAGTCAGCTCCTCACCCATCGAGTATGAAGACATCTCTATCTTCAACCCGCAAAACGGATTTGCCGGTTTTCTGATTCCTGCCGTATTGATGCTCATCATTCAGCAAACCCTGCTGCTGGGTATCGGTTTATCTGCCGGAACAGCCCGTGAAACCAACCGTTTCCGCGACTTAGTTCCTTTAAGCCGCCATTATCACGGCACACTCCGCATTGTATTGGGCAAGTCACTTACCTATTTCATGATTTACGTCATCATGTCGGTCTATATGCTTTGTCTGGTACCCAAGATGTTCAGTCTGGTGCAGATAGCACAGGCAGGCACACTTTTCGCTTTTGTACTACCTTATATATTGGCATGCATTTTCTTTGCGATGACTTGCTCTATCTTTATCCACCACCGCGAAGCCTGCATGATGATATATGTATTCACTTCCGTGCCGTTGCTATTCATTTCGGGCATTTCATGGCCCGGTTCCGCCATTCCTGAGTTTTGGAAAGTTGTTTCATGGATATTTCCCTCCACTTTCGGCATCAACGGCTTTGTACGAATCAATAATATGGGGGCTACACTGCCCGATGTTGCCACAGAGTATCACGCCCTATGGCTACAAGCGGGCATTTATTTCCTCACTACTTGCATTGTCTATCGCCGACAGATAACCCTCAGCCGTACACATGTATATGCAAGACTGAAAGAGATAAAAAACAGACATAAACCCAAAGAGGTCTGAATTTGTTTTATAAACCTAAAAAGAAAGACTTATGAAGAAAATTTTCATGCTGGCCTGCGCCTGCCTATTGATTGCTGCATGCAACAGTAACAAAAAGAGTACAGACAATACTACTATTGCTGCCAATACCGAAGTCACCGATATGCATAATGCAGAAAACGCATTGGACTACGATGGGACTTACACCGGAACATTCCCTGCTGCAGATTGCCCGGGTATCAACATCACCCTTACGCTGAACAAGGATAAGACATTTACTCTTGTCTCAGAATACATCGACAGAAAAGATGCCACCTTCACCGATAAGGGAAACTATACCATCGAAGGTAACCTGATAACTCTGCAGAATGGAACAGAAAAGAATTACTATAAAGTAGGCGAGAATACGCTGACTGCCCTTGATCGGGACAAGCAAGAAATAACCGGTGAGTTGGCAGAACACTACATATTACATAAACAACAATAATTGAAAAATTCTCCCAATAATGAGGGTGTCAAAGTCAACTTCAGAGAAAAGAAGTTTTAATCTGAAACCTGACACCCTATATCAATTCTTATATTCATCAGCTACAATCTATAACTTTTCAGGGGGCAAAGCATTGATAATACTGTTATTTTGCCGGTAGAGGCGAGGTTCGCTCGTCCGAAAACAGTTTGCTTTGCATATTACTCCCAAAGTTGTGACCGTTGGTTCGGGCAGGCAAACCCTGCCCCTACAGTTGACGATTCGATAGGCCGTTTTAGTTTTGAATACCCTCTTACAGTAAATAGGATAACAGTTACTCCGGATTTTTGGTACGCCTTCAGACAGATTTTTCCCCCTCCCTCCCATCTTTTATCACTTTCCTCCGTTTTATTCATGGCTTTTTACTACCTTTGCGCCCATCAATCAACAGATTAAACATGAAAGAATTTATACAGATACTCCGTCGGTTCGTACCTCCCTATAAGAAGTACCTAGCTTTAAGTACTCTATTCAATATATTATCAGCCGTTTTAAACATCTTCTCCTTCTCACTCATCGTGCCCATACTGAGCATCCTGTTTCAGATGGAGAAAGCCACTTATACTTTTATGCCGTGGAGTTCGGATGCTTCCATCAAGGACATCGTCATCAACAACTTCCAATATTACATCACCGAGCTCATCAATCAATACAGTCCCAGCACCACCCTGTTGCTGTTGGGACTGTTCATGGCGTGCATGACCTTCCTGAAGACAGGATGTTATTTCCTCTCTTCCGCTACCATGATTCCCATTCGTACCGGCATTGTCCGCGATATCCGGGTTCAGCTCTATAAGAAGCTGCTCAGCCTTCCTCTCGGCTTCTTTTCGGAAGAAAGGAAAGGCGACATCATTGCCCGCATGAGCGGCGATGTGAACGAGATAGAAAACTCCATCATGTCCTCATTGGACATGTTGCTCAAGAATCCTATTCTTATTATCTCTTATTTCACTACACTTATTATTATCAGCTGGCAACTCACCTTATTTACCATTGCCATCGTGCCCATCATGGGCTGGGTAATGGGAACAGTAGGAAAGAAGCTGAAACGCGGCTCGCTCATCGCCCAAGGACAATGGAGTGACTTAATGTCACAACTTGAAGAAACACTCGGTGGTCTGCGCATCATCAAGGCTTTCAACGCAGAAAAGAAAATGAACACCCGCTTCACCGAATCCAACAACCTATACCGCAACACCATCAACCACGTCAACATCCGCCAGCAAATGGCACACCCGATGAGTGAGTTTCTGGGAACGATACTCATTGTCATCGTATTGTGGTTCGGAGGTACGCTGATATTACACAATAACAGCACCATCACCGCGCCTTCTTTTATCTTTTACCTGACCATCCTCTACAGTGTTATCAACCCGCTGAAGGATTTCTCAAAGGCAGGCTACAATATTCCCAAAGGGCTTGCCAGCATGGAACGTGTAGACAAAATCCTGATGGCGGAAAATAAGATGAAGATAAGTCCGAACCCTGTTCCCGTCGGTCCGCTGAAGGAGAAAATAGAATTCCGCGATGTCTGCTTCAAATACGAAAACCAATGGGTGCTGCAAGACATCAACCTCACCATAGAAAAAGGGAAAACGGTAGCACTCGTCGGACAGTCGGGCTCAGGAAAATCAACCATGGTAGACCTTATTCCCCGTTATTACGATGTACAACAGGGTGCAGTCCTGATAGACGGTATCAATGTAAAGGATACTACACTGCACGACTTGCGCAGCATTATGGGAAATGTAAATCAGGAAGCTATTCTGTTTAATGACACTTTCTACAACAATATCTCCTTCGGTGTGGAGAATGCCACCATGGAACAAGTGATTGAAGCTGCCAAGATAGCCAATGCACACGATTTCATCATGGCAAGCGAAAACGGTTACGACACCATGATTGGCGATCGGGGCGGTAAACTTTCGGGCGGTCAGCGGCAACGTATCAGCATTGCCCGGGCAATCCTGAAAAATCCGCCTATCCTCATTTTGGATGAAGCTACTTCGGCCCTTGACACCGAAAGCGAACGAATGGTGCAGGACGCTTTGGAGAAATTAATGAAAAACAGAACAACCATTGCCATTGCACATCGGTTGTCCACCATCCGCAATGCAGATGAAATCTGCGTTTTACACGAAGGACGCATTGTGGAACGCGGCAAGCACGAAGACTTATTAGCCATGGACGGATACTACAAAAAACTGTGCGATATGCAACAAATGAGCTAATCCTCAGCACAACAAACCATAAGTAGAGCTGTCCAGGCATCCCGCCGGACTGTCTCACCGGTACGAAAATAGACAATCACTAATTTAATGCACCCTCTTTGCATTAATTAACCCTCCTTGCATTGATTGATTACGATAATTTCGTAAGTTTGCGAAAACATCGTAATTAATTCATATACTTATGGAAAAACTAACAATACAAGAAGAAGAAGTGATGCTCTACATTTGGAGCATAGGAGATTGCTTTGTTAAAGAAATTGTTTCAAAATTTCCTGATCCCAAACCGCCATACACCACAGTCGCTTCCATTGTCAACAACCTGAAGCGTAAAGGTTATGTGGCTGCTCAACGCTTTGGAAACACCTACCAATATACTCCATTGATAAAACAAAGCGAATACAAGCGTACATTCATGGGAGGAGTAGTACAGAACTACTTTGCCAACTCTTACAAGGAGATGGTGTCTTTCTTTGCCAAAGAACAAAAGATTTCGGCAGATGACTTGAAAGACATTATCAACCTGATAGAAAAAGGAAAAGAAAAATAACCTCATCAACAAGTCAATACTATGACTCCCGAACTTATCTACATGCTGAAAGTGAATGTAGGCATTGCCTTATTCTATGCTTTCTACAAACTGTTTTGCGGCAGCGACACATTCTTTAAGTGGCGTCGGATTGCTCTGCTCAGCTTTCTTACGCTTTCTTTCCTTTACCCATTGCTCAACATACAGACATGGATAAAAGAACAGCCTGCCATATATGAACTGACAGACTATTATACACTTTTAATCACCGGCAACACAAACACAAATAATGAAATAGTAACCACCGCGGTTACTGCTCCTACTCCCACGCTAATGACCTTGTTTACATGGGTATATTTTGTCGGAGTAGCGCTGCTCTCCGCCCGGTTCATCATCCAATTGCTCAGCATCTTCCGGCTCTCTTTGATAAGTAAGGAAGAAACAGTAAATGGAATTCGGATAAAAAACCTTCCTTATCCGAACAATCCTTTCTCATTCTGGCATTGGGTTTTTATCTATCTTCCGGAGCTGAAAGAAAATGAGAGACAGGAAATCCTGACACATGAACTGACTCATACACGTCAGCTCCATTCCATTGATGTCATTGCCAGTGAGGTAGTGAATATCATCTGTTGGATGAATCCTTTCATGTGGCTGTTGAAAGGTGAAATCAGGCTGAATTTGGAATACCTTGCCGACCACACGGTCATGGAGTCGGGAACCAACAGGCAACAGTACCAGTATCATTTGCTGGGACTTGCCAACCAACACAAACAAACCGGTTTATATAATAACTTCAACTTATTACATTTAAAAAAACGCATTATTATGATGAACAAAAGAAGAACCCGCACAGCAGGTCGTATCAAGTATGCCCTGTTTGCACCGCTGACCGCTGCTCTACTCTTGGTCAGCAACATTGAAACGGTGGCACGGACTACCGAACGTATCACCAATGAAGTGGTCGAAACGGTAGCAGCCATCCAAACACCCAAACCCGGAGCTGTAGACACACCAGCAGTTTACCAAGACAACGATCAGATATTTACCATTGTTGAGGTAATGCCTGAATTCGTTGATGGCGGAATGCAAGGATGTCTAAAGTTCCTTATGGATAACACCAAGTATCCCGAACAAGCCAAGAGAGATAAAATATCAGGCAAAGTATCGGTTAAGTTCGTTATCGAAAAAGACGGAAGCATTACGGATGCCAAAGTCGTAAGAACTGACAACCCGGTATTCAATGAAGAAGCATTGAGAGTGGTTAACTCCATGCCCAAGTGGAAACCGGGTAAACAAAGAGGTAAGGAAGTAAGAGTATCCTACACTGTCCCTGTTATATTTTCATTAGACGGCAAAGGTTATCAGAAAGCAATGAGTACAGCTAAGGGTAATACCAAAAGCAATGCAACGCAAGCTCAATCCGGCTCCGATTTCGATGAAAACCAACTATTTCAGATTGTAGAAGAAATGCCTGAATTTCCCGGTGGTATGGGAGCTTGTTTAAAATTCCTCATGGCTAATACCGAATATCCGGAAAAGGCAAAAGCTCAGAAAGTGGAAGGAAAGGTATCTGTTAAGTTTGTTGTAGAAAAAGACGGTTCAATCAGTAATCCCCAAATTATAAAAGGTGGTAACCCATTGCTCAACGATGAAGCATTACGAGTGGTCAATTCCATGCCCAAATGGAAACCCGGAAAACAAAGAGGTAAAGTTGTACGCGTAGGATATACTGTTCCGATTATTTTCAAGTTACAATAAAGAAATCTATCATTCATAAGAGGCTGCACTTCAAAATGTGAAGTACATCCTCTTTTATATCTGACATCTCAATATGTAGAATAACGTCTCTTACAACAGGTTATTTGATCCCAACACGGTCAACATGGAATATCCTAATATCAGTCCTATGATTCCCATTATAATACCCACTTTCTCCATATCCTTTTGCTGAATCATGCCGGTGGCATGTGCCAAAGCATTGGGAGGAGTAGATATAGGAAGTACCATGGCTAAGGAAGAACCTATGGCAATACCGATAAGCAACGTTTCCACGCCACCTAAAGGCAACAAATTTTCACGCATACTGACACCTGCAATTGCCAAAATGGGGACTAACAAAGCAGCAGTAGCCGTATGAGAAATAAAATTGGCCATTGCATAGCAAATAAGACCGGAACCGACAATCATCAATATAGGAGGCCAAGTGTTAAACGGAATAGCCTCAATCATGTGTTGAGCCAAACCTGTTTCTTGCAAAGCAACACCTAATGCAAAACCTCCTGCCACCATCCAAAGCACACTCCAACTGATTTCTTCCAAATCTCTCTTTGTTATGATTCCTGTTACACAGAACACTGCCACAGGTATCATGGCTACTACATTTGAATTGACTCCCGTAAACTTGTCCGACATCCACAAAAGTACCGTTACGGCAAAAGTAATATAAACCAAGATAGAACGCCAATCTTTTTTTGCTTCACCTTCTATATGCAACTCAATAGTCTTCTGCTTGAAAGGGAATAATCGCAACAAAATAAACCAGGCTATGAATAATACCACAATAGTATAAGGCAGCATGAATCCCATCCACTCACCGAAACCTATGTTCAGATTCAAACCTTCAGGGTCATTCAAATACTTCAATGCAATAGCATTGGGCGGAGTACCAATAGGAG
>UMLC01035020.1_pt1 | contig 12402 bp, 9 predicted proteins | sample 1966451 | NCBI WGS metagenome assembly UMLC01 (sample SAMEA4836193, study PRJEB28245) | human gut metagenome | biome: gut microbiome; material: fecal sample | place: Denmark | collected 2008
ATCGGTTTCCTTAAGCCGGTGGTATCCGCTACCATCCGATCCGCATAAGCAGAATAGATAGGGGATATGTCATCTTGTATTTTGCGTAGCGTTGACTCGGTTAGGATTTTCACGCCATCGTCACGGGTCATGCCTCTGGCAGCCTCAATTGTATGCGTGGAGGTGCGGAAACGTCCGTATACCCAAGTCATGAAGTCTTCTATCTGGTCTATATTGTATTTCGTGATAACGGTTGCTATATTTTTTAAGACTTTGCCGTCATCTCCGAAATTCTCCTGTATCTTACGCAGGGTTTCCAAGGCCTTATAGAAGTTGCCCGGTACGCCTCTCTGTGTATCGTGGGTCGCACCGAAACCATCCAAGGAAAGGCTTACGTTAATATTACAATCCGGGCAGTTCTGGCGGAACCGTTTTACCCATTCGACGATCCGGTCTGGTTTTAAGCCGTTCGTAGGGATGTTCACATCTTTGATATGGTTGTTTTTGTAGAATAACTCCAATATTTCCGGTAGATCCTCACGCAAGGTAGGCTCACCCCCGGATATCCATAATCGATTGAATTGCCCGGCGGTTTCTGATATCTTCTTGATTTCATCGAAAGTGAGGTCGGGTTGCTTCTTATCCATTTCTTGGGCATAGAAACACATTGCGCATTTGGCGTTGCATCGGCCTGTTACGAAAAGGAAGATCGACTCGAGTTTTCTTTCCGTGCTCATTGCCCTGAAAGAACTGGTGGTTCGTTTTTTGTCCATTTTATTTTTGTTTTACCATTTGTCTTATCTGGCGCATGATTTTTTCCTTGTGTTTGATCAACACCCGGAGAAAATAACATAAGAAGCCAAATAAAATACTTATTAGCATATACTATATGATCTTTAAAGGCAAAGATCGACGATAAAATGACGCTAAACAATCTCTATTTGCAGTATTTTATGGTCCATGTTTAAAAGGTAGGTCTATAAACAATTAAAGCCTGTCTCACGACAAGCCCTAACCAAACTTTGTTAACCTTAAATCTAATACTATTATGAAAAAACCACGATGCAAATATACGGACTTTTCAATTCCTGTCAAGGGTTATAATGCTAAATTATGTTTTACGACATATAACAAAAACAAAAAGGCGCCTTTCTTTTAGAGAAAGACGCCTTTTCCATGATATACTAATCAAATATTAGTCTTGTAATTTAGCGCAAATGAACTCGCGGTTCAAACGAGCGATGTTGCTAACGGAGATATTCTTCGGACATTCCATCTCGCAAGCACGTGTGTTCGTACAGTTACCGAAGCCAAGCTCATCCATTTTAGCGACCATAGCTTTGGCACGGCGAGCAGCCTCGACTTTACCTTGAGGCAACAAAGCCAGCTGGCTAACCTTAGCGGATACGAATAACATAGCGGAACCATTCTTACAAGCGGCAGCACAAGCGCCACAACCGATACAAGCGGCAGCGTCCATGGCTAAGTCTGCGTCCTTCTTTGGGATAGGTATCGCATTAGCGTCGGGTACACCACCTGTGTTGACAGATGTGAAACCACCCGCTTGGATGATTTTGTCGTAAGCGTAGCGGTCTACCATCAAGTCGCGGATAACAGGGAAACCTGCGGAACGCCACGGTTCGATCGTGATCGTCTCTCCATCGTGGAAACGACGCATATATAACTGGCAAGTCGTAGCTCCAGTTGCCGGTCCGTGCGGGTGTCCGTTTACATACAATGAACACATGCCACAGATACCCTCGCGGCAGTCGTGATCGAATACGATCGGTTCCTTACCCTCGTTGACCAACTGCTCGTTCAAGATATCCAACATTTCCAAGAAAGAGACACTCTGATTGATCTTCTCAATTTTGTATGTCTCGAACTGTCCTTTCTCCTTCGGACCTCTCTGACGCCAAACCTTAAGTGTTACACTTATATCTTTATCCATGATTCTAATTTTTTCTGAGATTGATGATTATTACTTCTTGTAGTTACGTGTTTGAGGAACAACGAACTCATAGTTCAAATCCTCTTTCAACATGACAGGATCTTTGTCCTCGCCTTGGTACTCCCAGCAAGATACGTACATGAACTTATCGTCATGACGCAAGGCCTCACCTTCTTCTGTCTGGTGCTCCGTACGGAAGTGACCACCACAAGACTCAGCGCGGTCCAAAGCATCGTGTGCCATCAATGTACCGATCTCGATAAAGTCGGCTACACGTAATGCTTTCTCTAACTCGGTATTCAAGTTGTCTGCGTTGCCTGGGATGAATACGTTGCTCCAGAACTCTTTCTTCAAGTCTTTCAGCATCTGGATAGCTTCTTGCAAACCTTTTGCGTCGCGTGCCATACCGATATGTTCCCACATGATATGACCTAGTTTGCGGTGGATAGTGTCTACGGTTTCTTTACCCTTGACGTTCATCAATTTTTGGATACGATCCTTGATGGCCTTTTCTGCCTCGACGAACTCCGGCAGATCCGTGCTGAAGCGAGGAACTTGGATTTGGTCGGACAAATAGTTCTGGATCGTGTATGGTAATACGAAATAACCATCGGCCAATCCCTGCATCAAAGCGGAAGCACCTAAACGGTTCGCTCCGTGATCGGAGAAGTTTGCCTCACCGATAGCGAACAGACCCGGAATGGAGGTCATCAACTCATAGTCAACCCACAATCCACCCATTGAGTAGTGCAATGCCGGGTAGATCATCATCGGAGTCTCGTATGGATTATCGTTCGTGATCTCTTCGTACATATCGAACAAGTTACCGTATTTCTGCTTAACGACCTCTTTACCCAAGCGATTGATCGCGTCGGAGAAATCCAAGAATACGGCCAAGCCCGTGCTGTTCACGCCGAAACCTGCGTCGCAACGCTCTTTAGCGGCACGAGAAGCCACGTCGCGAGGAACCAAGTTTCCGAATGCCGGATAACGACGCTCCAAATAATAATCACGGTCTGCCTCGGGAATATCTTTACCTTTCTTCGTTCCGGCCTGTAGAGCTTTAGCGTCTTCCAGTTTCTTCGGAACCCAGATACGGCCGTCGTTACGCAAGGATTCGGACATCAAAGTCAATTTAGATTGGAAGTCACCTTTCACCGGTACGCAAGTCGGGTGGATCTGAACCATACAAGGATTAGCGAAGTAAGCGCCTTTCTTGTAGCATTGCCATGCGGCGGAACCGTTAGATGCCATAGCGTTGGTTGACAAGAAGAACGTATTAACGTAACCACCCGTAGCTACAACTACAGCGTGAGCGGCGTAACGCTCGATCTTACCTGTAATCAAGTTGCGGGCGATGATACCACGAGCACGACCGTCTACCTTAACTACATCCAACATCTCATGACGAGTGTACATCTTAACCTTACCCAAACCGATCTGACGGCTCAACGCTGAATAAGCGCCTAACAAAAGCTGCTGACCCGTCTGGCCACGGGCGTAGAACGTACGCGATACCTGAGCGCCACCGAATGAACGGTTATCCAACAAACCACCATATTCGCGAGCGAAAGGAACGCCTTGAGCCACGCACTGGTCGATGATTGAGTTAGAAACCTCAGCCAAACGATAAACGTTAGCCTCACGAGCACGGTAGTCACCACCTTTGATCGTATCGTAGAACAAACGGTAAACAGAGTCACCATCATTCTGGTAGTTCTTAGCGGCGTTGATACCACCTTGAGCGGCGATAGAGGGCGCACGGCGGGGAGAATCTTGGATACAGAAGTTCAATACGTTGAATCCCATCTCTGCCAAAGATGCGGCAGCGGAAGCTCCGGCCAAACCTGTACCGACTACGATAACATCCAAACGACGCTTGTTAGCGGGGTTCACCAATTTCTGGTGATTTTTATAATTAGTCCACTTCTCAGCCAACGGGCCTTGAGGTATTTTAGAATTTATTTCAGACATAATGATTTAATTTCAAAAGTTCTTAATTATAAAACCTGTAGCTTGCAATTAAGCACCTACTCCGTTTAGGAAGAAGATGATAGTAATGATCGCGAAAAGTCCGCAAATAACCGTAGCTACGATCTTAGAGATACATTCCCAACGGTTCATCCAGATCGTATTATTCCAACCAATTGTTTGGATAGCGCTCCAGAACCCGTGAGTCAAGTGGAACCACAAAGCCACGTACCAGATCAAATAAAGAACAGTGATCACGGCATTACCTTGGAAGTAATAGTTGATAAAAGCGGCTCCGTCTTGTGGAGATACCATAGCTGACCCCAATGCAACTTCGTGATGACCGATCAATTCGGCGAACATCATCTTATACCAGAACTGGCTGAAGTGCAACAGCATGAACAGGATAACAATCAAACCCAAAACGAACATGTTCTGAGATGCCCATTCCACGCCTTTCGGACGAGCGTTGATAGCGTAACGGTCGTTACCACGTGCCTTACGGTTTTGCAAGGTAAGAATGATAGCGTACACGAAGTGGATCACAACGCCTGCGGCCAATACGAGAGTAGCTGCCACAGCGTACCAATTAGAGCCCAACAGCGAACAAACCATGTTATAAGCCTCTCCGGAGAAAACGGCCGCCACGTTCATCGACAGGTGGAACAATAAGAACAGAACAAGAAAGAGGCCTGATATACTCATTATCAGCTTCTTCCCGATAGAAGAATTAAGTAACCACATAAGATAATAATTTAAGTTATTTAATTGTATTTAGAAATTTCTACTTAAACTATGTAATTATCACGCAAAGGTATGCTAAATCCATATATTGCGCAAACGATTAAAGAAATATTTCTGCATTAATGGGAGAGGTCAGGGCATGTGTCCCGACACATGGAATAATGCGGAAGGAAAAGGCTTTCCTTATGAATAATTTATATACATTTGCCTATATGCGTAAGGATTTGAATGGGTCACGGCATTTTTCCATAGGGATCAAGTTTACGATCTTATTATTTACGATCGTGATCTTGGTTCTTGTGCTTTTTTCATATAGGAGCGACAAGCATGGCAACCTGTTCTGGCAGGTAGAGAAATTGATTCCGCATCATCCGGACAGTGCTTTGGTGTTATTAGAGAAAGTGAGGGATATCAATGGATTATCGCTTCGAGAGAAAGCCCGTTATTGTCTGTTATGGACCGAATCACGGGATGAGGCGGGATTGAGGCATACATCGGATTCCATAATCTCTATCGCTACGGATTATTATAGGACGACACGAGGCTGTTACTGGCCTCCCAAAGCTTGGTTTTACCGGGGGAAAGTCTATGAGGATATGGATCAACCGTCCCTAGCTTTGGAATGCTATTTACGTGCGTTGGAATATGAGGGAGAGAATTGGGATTATGAATTCTGGGGAAGGTTATATAACCAAATGGGGATGCTGTACGCCGAGCAGGAATTATATGGCAAGGCTATGTCTTTTTTGAGAAAAGCGAGTGCTCAATATCAGTTATTGAACGATGCGGCCGGACAAGACCGGATACTGACCGAGGTCAAGAAATACGAGATGTTACGGGATTCTATCGGATCACTATCAGCGAGAGAATCGATTTATCAGATCACTTCCCGCTATGATGTAAGGCCGATCCGTGAGGACTTGTCTAAGAAAGAGTTGATGCTATTACAAAGGGGACAGGAGCGTTATCTGTACGCATTTATTATCGGCATAATCCTATTTATTTGCTTCCTCCTTTATCGGCGATGGAGAAATACGCAGGAAAACGCTCTTCGAAGGGAAGAAGCCTTGCGACGTTCGATTGCTAGCCAGCAACAACGTATGCGAGAAGAAAAAGAAGAGAATGAACGGCAAATCACCCTTTTGGAAAAAAGAATTACGAAAATAAAGGAAGAAAAGGATCAAGAGTTGATGTTGGTTTCCTTACAATTGGAAAAACAACGGCTGGAAATTTGTAACGAGTCGATTCTTAATAAGGAGAGTAAGCATTTATTATCTGTCGCGATCTTGCGGAAATCGGAGGTCTATGAGAAGTTTCACGATCGGGATGCCGGCAAGATTATCTCTGAGGATTGGGAGCTTTTGGAGGTTTTGTTGAATAAGGCTTATGATGACTTTACCTTACGGCTGAAAAAGCTATATCCTGTTATTTCCGATACGGAGTTGAAGGCCTGTATGCTCACGAAAATCGGTGTTCCCGCCAACCAGATCACACGGGTATTGAAATATAATAGTTCGGTACTTCGTCCTCGTCTATTCCGGAAGATTTTTAAGAAAGAAGGTTCTACGGAGGCATTTGTGGAGTTTATATCAAACTTTTGATTATTATATATTTATAGCGGTCTTGGCAGGTTTGTTCTCATTTTTGTTCTCATTTATTATGTGATTTGTGAGATATACGGGATATTTTTGGAGGCAAAAAAGCATGGTTATGAAAAGTGTAAAGTTAGCCTCTATCTTGTTTTATTTAAATAGTGTTTTTGTCGTTTCTTGTTTCGTGTCATGCGGTTCTTCGCCAACGGAAGCGTCCTCTCTTTTAACCGCGGATATAAGAGGGGGGATGGATAAACCGGGGCTATTGGAATTAGGCGATGAGATCAAGGGGGTTACTTTTGTCCCTTTAGAGGTGACCACGGATGATGCCTCGTTGATAGACGGAGTTTATGATTATGCCGTGACAGATCGATATATCTATGTGCTTCCCGTAAAAGAGCCCCGTATCGTCCTGTTCGATCGGCAAGGGCGTTTTATCCGGACGTTGGTAAAAGAAGGGCAGGGGCCGGGTGAATTTAGCGGTATTCTGCCATGTATCCAAGTGGACGAACGTAATGATCGCCTTTTTTTATTTAGTAATAATCGAGTTTGGGAATATACGTTAGAAGGTGAATTTATCGGACAATCCACCCATGAGTATTCGGTAATCTATATGCGTCATATCGGAAAGGATCGTTTCGCCGCCATATCATTCCCTTTTCAGCCTTTCAACGGAGGGGGATTCGGATTGGGCCTATTTTCGAGGAAAGGGGATACGATAGCGATCAAGAATGATTTTTATTCCTTTTTATTACCCCATGAGAAGAGCGGGTTCACGACAAGTATCGCCTCCGCTTATTCTGATGCGCAAAACTCCGTGTTGTTTAAGACCGGTAGTAATGATACGGTCTTCTGTATCTCGGCGGATCGAATAAGTGCGGCTTGTGTCCTTGATCTGAAAAACTCGGATGCGGAAGTGATTCGTTCGTTGGATGTTACGGACATGAGTAATTTGCGAATTGAAAAAAAAGACCCCAAGGATATCTTTGTGCAAGATATGATTGAGTTTCCGGCACATTATTATTTCCGTTTATTGTATAACCAAGGCTATTATATCGCCTCTGTGGATAAAAAGACGGGAAAGACACTCGTGGAAAAATGCGAGATGCCGGGGTCTATCTATGAACTGGCGGACGCGAACCTTCAACATGGCATGCAGGGTACGAGAAGTTATCGGAATTTCCCGGTCTGGGGGAGGGTCATAAAAGATGAGTTGGTACAAGTAGTGACCCCGTATGAGCTAAACTTATATAAGTCGCTTCACTCGATCACGATTCCGCAGGAGTTGGACTTAAAAGGAGAGGAGGGCAATCCGGTTTTTGTGTTCTATTCGCTTATTTGACTTCGATATGTATCGCTCGGTTGTACTTCTTGTAATAATCTAGCGATAGAAGCTATGTTCTTTTATCTTTTCTATGTCTTTGATGGCTATTAGTGTTATTTAACATATTGTTTATATTTATATTACGAGTATTTCGTATGTTTGCGAAACCGACGTAATATCCGGATATGCTTAGAGGTTGGTAAGTATGTGTAATAACGGTATAAATAACATTAAAACTGATTGAAAATGAAAAAGGCGATTATGAACACAATGATCATCCTGTTCGCTTTGGCGATGTGCGTAGGATGCGGACAGTCTTCGGAACAAAAAGAAGAAAGTGTTCCGACAGATGTAACAAAGGCAGAAAAACAAGAGCAAGTACAGGTGGAAGCGGAGGACGAAGATACGCTGGAAAATGGAGAGCAGGTATTTAGGGTAGTAGAGGTGATGCCGAAGTTTCCCGGCGGTGATGCGGAGCTTTTGAAATTTATAGCCAAGAATGTAAAGTATCCACAAGAAAGCCAAAACAAAGGAGAGCAAGGCCGTGTGATTTGTTCGTTTGTGGTAACGAAGGATGGAACACTTACGAATTACAAGGTCATTAGAGGAATCTCCCCGGCATTAGACCAAGAGGCGGTTCGAGTTTTGCAAATGATGCCTCGTTGGACACCGGGCACGCAAAGAGGCGAGCCGGTAGCCGTGAAATATACGGTGCCGATCACATTTAAGTTGCAATAATTCACGATTGCAGGTCTTGTGATTCTTATTTAATGTTAATTAACGTGCCTTCCGCATGCCGTTTACGACTATTTCGTAGCTTTGTGGATATACATTAATAAAAGGATAAGATTTATGGAGAAGCTAACGATGCAGGAAGAAGAGGCGATGCGCTGGATTTGGCGGATCGGTCCTTGTTTTGTGAAAGATGTGCTGGCCAAATACGAGGACCCGAAACCTCCTTATACGACGCTCGCTTCCGTGATCAAGAATCTGGAGCGAAAGAAGTACGTGAAGGCGAAACGTTATGGAAATACGTATGAATACCGTCCTTTGATAGAGGAAACGGAATATAAACGTACGTTCCTTGGCGGCGTGGTAACGAATTATTTCGCTAACTCGTATAAAGAAATGGTTTCTTTCTTTGCGAAAGATCAGAAAATCTCTACGGATGATCTAAAGGATATCATCGATTTGATTGAGAAAGGAAAAGAATAACCTAAATCCCACATACCATGACACCGGAATTTGCCTACTTATTGAAGGTAAATGTAGCCTTTGTACTCTTTTACGCCTTCTACCGGTTGTTCTTCTATAAGGACACGTTCTTCAAGCTACGTCGTGCGATATTGCTGGCGTTCTTTGGCTTGGCTCTGTTTTATCCTTTGCTGAACATCCAAGATTGGGTAAGGCAACAAGAGCCTATAGCAGATGTGATTTATATGTATTCCGCTATGTTGCCTGAGGCGACGGCGAAAGCGGATGCTGCGGCGTCCGTGGATTGGTATGGATGGTTGCTGGGATCTTTGGGGTTTATTTATTGGGGGATCGTAGCGTTCTTATGCGGACGTTTTCTCGTGCAATTAAGCAGTATCTTATGGTTGGCTCATACCAGTGAGCGTGTTGTTATTCATGAAACTCCGGTTTATGCGTTGCGGAAGGCCGCCGGGCCATTCTCCTTTTTCCGTATGGTCTTCTTGCATCCGGAGAGTCATTCGGATAAGGAAACGGATGAGATATTGACACATGAATGTACGCACGTATCCCAATGGCACTCGATTGACGTGATCTTGAGCGAGATGATGTGTATGGCTTGCTGGTTTAATCCTTTTGTATGGTTATTGAAGCGTGAGGTTAGGCATAATCTGGAGTATCTGGCGGATAACACGGTGATCCAGTCTGGTTACGATAGTAAGAGCTATCAATACCATTTATTGGGATTGGCTCATCATCAGTCCGTTACTACTTTGTATAATAGTTTCAATGTGCTGCATCTGAAGAACCGGATTATGATGATGAACAAGAAGCGGAGCCCGGGTATCGTACGTACGAAATATCTGATATTTATTCCATTGGTAGGGATCTTGATGCTGTTAAGTAATATCGAGGCGGTAGCCCGTTTGACTGTCCGTCTGGCGAATGAGGCTACGGTCTCGAACGCTATGGTGACGGCTACGGGCATTCTGGTTGATGAGACCGGGCAGCCTTTGATCGGGGCATCAGTTGTGGTGAAGGGCGGTAAAGAGAGGACTATCACGGATAGGAAAGGGGCTTTCTCTTTGGAGGTCCCTGCGAATGCGATTTTGCGATGCAGCTATCAAGGAAGGGAGTCTCAAGAGGTCTTGGCTGCTGATATGACAAATAATACCCATTTGTCCTTATCTTCCAAATCCCGTGAGATGAACGAGCAAGTATTTACCGTGGTAGAGAAGATGCCTAGTTTTCCGGGTGGGGATGCGGAGTTGTTGAAATACATAGCCACGAATATAAAGTATCCGAAAGAGAGTCAGGATAACGGGGAGCAAGGGCGTGTAATCTGCTCGTTTATCGTTGGGCGTGATGGTTCCGTCAATAATCCGGAGGTGCTTCGGGGAGTGACTCCTTTATTGAATGAGGAGGCCGTAAGGGTAATAAACACTATGCCTCGTTGGAATCCGGGAATGCAACGTGGAAAGGCGGTCGCCGTGAAATATACGGTCCCGATTACGTTCCGTTTGAAAAGTCCGGTAGAAGAAGCGAAGGAAGAGACTTTGACGGTAGTGGACGTGATGCCGCAATATCCCGGAGGGGATCGTGAATTATTGAAGTTTATCGCTCAAAGCATAAAGTATCCGACAGATGCGCAGGAAGCGGGAGTGCAAGGTCGTGTGATCTGTTCGTTTGTAGTAGATAAGAAAGGAAATATCGTGGAACCTAAAATCATACGGGGGATAGATCCCTCTTTGGATGCGGAAGCTTTGCGAGTCATCGGAATGATGCCCCGGTGGACTCCCGGTCGTCAGGACGGAAAGGCGGTCCGCGTCTTATATACGGTGCCTATTACTTTCCGGTTACAGTGAAATAAGAATAGAGGCTGTGTTGGTCGCTTAATCAGTAATCTTAAAAACATACAGATATGAATGAGAAATGTAATTTAGTTACAGTTCTGTTACTTTGTTGCCTTATTTTTCCCGGGAATGCTCAAGAGTTTAATTGGCAAGACTTGGTGAACCGTAAGCAATATGCGGCTGTGATCGCTCATGCTGATAGCCTTACATTAGCCGATTCTTCGAATTATGAGATTATGAACGCTATCGGGCAGGCTTATGAGGGTATGCTTCGGTATCAGAAGGCTTATGACTATTACCGTCTTTGCTTTTCTATGGATACGACGAACTTGGATATCTTAAACATCTTGGCTCGGACGGCGACGAACTTAGGCCGTGCGGAGGATGCCGAGCGATATTTTCATCAGGCCTTATCCGCCGATAGCTCGAACTTCTACGCTAATTATCAGTTGGCACGTCTGTATTTCCAATTGGGGGAGTATGAGAAAGCAGTTGATGCCTATGAGAAATTGCAAGCTCAGAATGAGGATAATACTGTCTTATACCGTGCGATTGGCGATTGCTATACTCGAATGGAACAATATCCTTCTGCTACGACCGCTTATTTTCAGGCGTATAACTTGAATCGTGAGAATGCGGGGTTGGCGGTTGCGTTAGTGAATTCATTGTATCGGATGGGGGCTAGTAGCCCGGATTATATATCGGAAGGAATAGCGATTTGCGATACCGCCTTGTTTTATAATCCCGGGAATCGTCAATTATTGCGTAGTAAAGGATTGGGGCTATATATCGTGAAACAATTTGTTCAGGCGGATTCTGTCTATTCCAGTTTGTTGGCTGATGGTGATTCCACCTACCTTACCTTGAAATATGGGGGAGCCTCGAAGTATTATGCCGGTCTGTATATGCCCTCGGTAGATATCTTGGATATGGCATATGAGCAGGATACGACCTCGGTCGAGGTATGCCTCTTATTGGGTTCCGCCTTGGGTAAGACGTATGACCGGAAGCGGGCTTACGACTTATTTGACCGGGCGGAAAAGGGATTGGAACCCAATCGTTTCTTGGTAAATCAATTATTGGCCTTCCGTGCGGAGACTTACCAAAAAGACGGGAGATATAAGGAAGCGTCCCGTCTCTACTATGAGGCATGGAAGAAGAATCCGGAACGACTGGATTTCCTGGCGGCGATCTCGCATATGTATAGTGAGATTGACGTGTCTAAATTCCAGAGCGAGGAGGATCGTCAGCGAGGTCTTTTTATCTTGGTACTTTATATGAATGAGAGCTTAAAGAAAAAAGCGGACGAGAGGACGATGGTGTTTAGCCGGGCGCTTCTGCAATCCTTCTATGAGGATATGTTTTTCCGTAATGTGGCGGAGGAGACTATGATAGACCCGGATGGGAAAAAGAGCAAGATCTCTATCGTGGATTTGCGTAACCTGATCAATCAATTGCCGGAGGAATCGGAGATGGTCATGGAGATTCGTGCCATGAGCGCCAGAAGCTCGGGTAAGATAGAGGAGGCGGCCCGTCTGCTTTATCGGGCGTGGAAGGTGAAGGGTACTCGTGTAGAATTGCTTCGTGAGATCGCGAACCTATATAGCCATCCGGATATCTCCGGATTCAAGAATGCGGAGGAGCTACAGAGAGGTGTATTCGCTCAAGTGACTTACGCGAAGGAACTGTTGAAAAACGAGTCGGATCTGAGTAACCTGACTTTTACCCGGCCTTTCTTGGAGTCATTAAATTCGGATATGTCCAAACGGGGTATCACGGAGCAAACCATGCTGGCTC
>UMLC01001542.1_pt1 | contig 12266 bp, 10 predicted proteins | sample 1966451 | NCBI WGS metagenome assembly UMLC01 (sample SAMEA4836193, study PRJEB28245) | human gut metagenome | biome: gut microbiome; material: fecal sample | place: Denmark | collected 2008
ATTATTCTTTATTTGTATTAACGGATGGCGTATTGCCAAATAAAGTTGAAAACTTGGAGGATTTAAAGATTAGTGTACCTATCGTAGATACCAAAGGAAAACTTTTTTATAGTGGTGGAGTAGAAACTCCATTGATTTTTGGACGTCAACAAGCTGTAGAAAATGGAGACCGTTCCGTTGAACGTATCAGCTATACAGTTCCACCCTATTCTATTTATGAAATAACGAGGCATGACTGCGGATATAAATGTACATTAACTTTTTATATAACTCTAAGAGATTTAAATACTGATAAAAAATATCCATTGAAAGGTAAATGGACAGGGATACAGTTTAATAGTTTACGTAAGACTTTGTCTGATGTTACTGATAAGTCGTCTGTAAATTATGTAAATTATGAGATAGAATAATTTCAGATAATAGTTACAATAAGAATGTCCTATATGCTGACTAATGAAAGCTGCATATAGGACATTTTATTTAATGATCATTTTTAGAATGATCTTTGTTTAAACTATTGCTTGTTTGATTTCAGCCATTTATCCAGCCACTCAAAGAAAGTGCGTTGCCACAAGACACCATTCTGCGGTTTCAGTACCCAATGGTTCTCGTCCGGATAAATCAGTAACTCGGCAGGTACACCACGTATTACAGCGGCATCAAATGCAGCCATAGCCTGATTAGCCAGAATACGGAAATCTTTCTCTCCATGAATACAGAGAATCGGAGTATCCCATTTATCTACGAATAGGTGAGGGGAGTTGGCGAAAGTGCGCTGTGCTACCGGATTTTGTTTTTCCCAGTATGCGCCACCCATATCCCAGTTGGCAAACCATTTTTCTTCTGTTTCCAGATATTGCATTTCCATATTGAAGATTCCGTCGTGAGCGATAAAGGCTTTGAAGCGTTTGTCATGATGACCGGCTAACCAATATACGGAGAATCCTCCGAAACTAGCGCCAACACATCCCAGACGGTCTTTATCTACATACGATTCTTTAGCCATCTCATCGATAGCAGTGAAGTAGTCTTTCATACACTGACCGCCATAATCACCGCTAATCTGTTCATTCCATTCCACTCCGAATCCCGGCAGTCCGCGACGGTTCGGGGCTACAATGATATAGTCGTTGGCAGCCATAATCTGGAAATTCCAACGATAAGACCAGAACTGGCTTACCGGACTCTGAGGGCCACCTTCGCAGAACAATAGTGTCGGATATTTCTTATTCGGATCGAACTGGGGAGGATAGATTACCCATGTCAGCATATCCTTGCCATCCGTCGTTTTCATCCAGCGACCTTCTACCTTGCCCATTTCCAACTGATCATAGATCTGCTTATTCTCCTGCGTCAATTGAGTAGCAGAACCATCCAGTGCTACGGCATAGATTTCGTCGCCCATGCTCATAGAATGACGTTTGGCAATTAGTTTGTCGCCAAAGAGCGCTACCCCTTCGTAATCATACATTCCCGAAGTGATCGCTTTCACAGAGTCATTTGTCAGGTCAAGAGAGTAAATCTGAGTTTCTCCATGCCACACACCTGTAAAATAGATTGTCTTGGCATCATTTCCCCAGATAAACGCATCTACATTAGACTCAAATGCCTTGCTGACAAAACGTTTCTCACCGGTTTCCAGATTCATGATAAACAAGCGGTTCAGATCAGCTTCGTAACCGTCACGCTCCATGCTTTGCCATGCAATATACTTGCCATCCGGAGAATATTGCGGGTTGGTGTCATATCCCTTGTTTTCTTCGGTGATATTATCCGTTTTCTTTGTATTCAGATCATACACATAAATATCCGAATTGGTAGAAATCGCATATTCCAGCCCCGTTTTTTTACGACAGGTATAAGCCACTTTGTCCGAAGTCACATTCCATGCCAGTTGTTCAATACCGCCCCAAGGCTTCATCGGACTTTCGTATGGTTCTCCTTCCAGTATATCTACGATATTGGAAATACCGTTGCCGTCAAAATCGGCCACAAAAGGATGTGGTGCAGTGGTCACCCACTCATCCCAGTGTTTATACATCAGATCGGTGATGATAATACCGGTAGCTTTCGGCAGATCCGGATGCTTGTCGGCAGTACTTTCTTTGGTTTTCACTTGCGATATAAACAGTAGTTTCTTGCCGTCCGGTGAGATTGAATAACCTTCAATGTCTCCGTCGTAGTTGGTCAGTTGTTTGCGACCGCTACCGTCCGGGTTCATTTCATACAGCTGGCTGCTTCCGTTGTCGTTGCTCAGGAAAGCCAGCTTCGTTCCTCCTTTGATCCAGGTCACTTCATTTTCCTGATAAGGAGTGCGGGTGATCTGCCGGTTGTCGCTGCCGTCCGCGTTCATGACGAATACTTCGCGATTACTCTTGTTTTCCGGTACACTGTAGTATGCTACCGTATACGCAATTTTCTTTCCGTCGGGCGATACCGCCAATCCTCCGATACGTCCCATTGCCCAAAGAGCTTCAGGCGTCATGCGCTTCCCTTCGATCTTAATATCGGATTTTTCGATAAGCACCTGATCCGTTTTGCCTGCGTCTTTTGTTCCGCCGCAGGCAGCTAACAACATTGCTGCCGACATCATAAATAGATTTGCTTGTCTCATATTTTATAAAATGTTTATTTTCTTGCGAAGATAATGAAAAAAGAATTTAAATCTTCTTTTTCTGCCAGTTTCCTTTCTTCATATACCAGTAGCAGAAGAGAAGGATAAAAATACCATATACATGTTCCGTTGTCCAGGCGAATGCGATATCCATTTTCAAGTAAAGAATAAAGTATGTGGCGTAAGCTACATAAATTGCCAGTACACAGAGTTCCATGGCCAGTGCCGTGCGGGTATTTCCTGTTCCCGATACTGACTGGAAATAAACGTTGGCCGGCACCAATAACAGATAGGCTGAACAAAGCACCCATAGCGAAGGTATGGAGGCTGCCCTTAAATCGGGCATGTCCGTGTAAATGCGCAAAATCAGGTCCGGGAACAAGCAGAAGAACACCAATATAGGCAGTACGAACACATATCCGATGCGGATATGCTGGTTGATCGTTCCCCGTACACAGTCTTTCTCTCCCGCACCAATCAGGTTGCTGACCAGTGAACCGCACGTAGCGGCAAAAGCCATGGCCACCATGAATGGAATTCCCGATACATTCCGGATGATGTTGGCGATAGCCAGCGAACGCTCTCCCAAATGCTCTACAAACAGGAAGAACATAAACCAAGTGGACAGAGATACGAAATTCTGAATCATTGTCCATACGGAAACGTTGAGAATCCGCTTGAGAGTCCGGCTCTGGAATTTAGGCAGAATATTCAGCGCATACTTCTTGCAGTCGATCCGTTTCCATGTATAAATGATAAAGAAGATGGCGGAAACTAATTCGGCCAGTGAAGAACCGATAGCTGCACCGGCGATACCCAACTGCGGGAAACCGAATTTACCGAAAATCAGGATGTAGTTGAATACCACATTCGACAATACCATTACGACGGAGTTCAGCGTCAGTGTCTTAGTCTGTGTCGTGCCGACAAAGAAAGCACGGAACATCACTCCGACAAAGGAGAAGAAGAACCCGTAAACCCGCCAGTGGATATAGCTTTCGGCTGCATCATAAATGTGGTGGGACGAAATGATATTTTTCAGGATAAGCGGTGAAAAGACAATCGAAAGTGTAAATAAGACTGCGGCAATAGCCAGAAGAAAATAGACGCCCTGATAGAAAATCGGCCCGATTTCCTTGTAGTTCCCTTCCCCGTTACGACGGGCAATCAGGATTTGTGCTCCGATACTGAATCCGAAGGCCATCATGAAGATAGCCAGATAATATACACCTGCGATGGCAGATGCCCCTAATTCTATTTCCCCGACGCGTCCGAGGAATGCGGTATCCGTCATACCGATCATTTGCTCCATGATCAGACTGATCAGAATAGGGTAGGCGATCGTCCAGATTTGTTTATAAGTATATTTTGTCTTCATATTAAGTTTGTTTTTTAGAGAAAGAAAGCCGGACAAACCCCATTCGGTTGCCCGGCTTTCTCAGAATATATTTTCCGATAATTTCTTATCGTTTATTCTGTTTTTGCTGCTGTAATAATTCCTGTTGCTTTTGCATAGCTTCCAGTCGTGCAGCAAATCCGGTCTTTTTCATTTGTTTCGGGTCTTTCTTCTTAGCTTCCAGAATAGCCAGCAATTTTGTTTCGTCCGTAGTCTTACGCAACAAAATCATGGTTCCTACACTAATCAGTGTTGACACGAAATAGTAATAGTTCAATCCCGACGGATAATCGTTCAGTACGAACAAGAACATGATCGGCATCAGATACATCATCCATTTCATCGCCGCCATTTGCGGTTGCGCTCCTGTATCCTGCATTGTCATCGTATATTTGGTGTTCAGGATGTTGGTTACCGTCATCAGCAGGCAGAACAAGCTGAGATGGTTGCCCAGGAACGGAATATGGAACGGGAACGTGATGAACGCGTCGTAAGTAGACAAGTCATCCGCCCACAAGAAACTCTGCTGACGCAATTCGATAGCGCTCGGTACAAACATGAACAATGCCATCAAAATCGGAAACTGCAACAACATCGGCAGACAGCCGCCCATCGGGCTTACACCGTACTGGCTGTAAAGGCTCATCACCTCCTGTTGTTTCTTCATCGCATCTTCCTGCTTCGGATATTTCTTGTTGATCTCGTCGATTTTCGGTTTCAGTACACGCATCTTGGCAGAAGACATGTATGTTTTCCAGGTAGCAGGGTAAACCAGCACCTTCACCATAATCGTCAGAATCAACAGTACGATACCCATGCTCAAGCCCCAGCCTGACAGCCAGTCGAATACGTTGATCGTGATAAACTGGTTGATCCAGCGAATCAGCGGCCAGCCCAGATAGACCAGTCTGTTCAGTTCCCATTTCTCTGCACGTCCTTTGTCCAGTGCCTTCAGTGTCTTATAGTGGTTCGGGCCAAAGTAGAAATACATTTCCGTCGGTTGTTTGCCGCTCGGATCAAAGAAAGTACTCATTTCGGCAGAGTAATCTTTGATGTATCCGCTTCCTTGCTGTTCCATTCTTGACTTCACGGAAACCTTGTTGAAATCCTGATCTGCGATGAATACAGAAGAGAAGAATTGGTTTTTGAATGCAATCCAGTCGATCGCTGTATTACCCAGCTCCTTTTCGTCATCCTTGGCTGCCGACAGGTTATCTACATTGTCACCTTTTACTTTATAAGTCAGCTCTGAAAGGCGGTTTTCGTAAGTGAATCCCTTTTCGAGCTGGCGTGCGCGCTGTGTCCAGTCAATGTCTACATATTCCGTACTGGCCAGTTTGCCTTCCATACCTGTAGCTTTGATTTCAAAGTTCATCAGGTAGCTGTTGGGTTTCAGCGTATAGATAAAATCTATGTAGCTGGCATTGTCCGCAGCCAGGCGCATGGTGACGCTGCTGTCTGTCTTGTTGACAGCCTCGAAGTAATAATCCTTCGTCTGGATGGCTCCTTGCTTGTTGTAGAAGTTGAAACTCATGGTAGCGTCATCGCCGTCGAACAGTACGACAGGAGTTGTCTTGTCCTGTCCTTTGTATTCTTTCAGCATTGCCGAATAAACCCGTCCGCCTTTCGTAGTGAAAGTTATTTCCGCTACGTCGTTCTGGATGCTGACTTTAGAGTCGGTTCCATGCATCGCGTTGAAGAACAGGGCAGAGGAATCTGCTGCAACCGCTGCGCTTTTGTTTTCGTTGGCGAGTGCGGCTTCTGTTTTTGCTTTCAGCGCTTCCTGCTGCTGTTGCACCACGGCAATAGAATCGTAGTATTTCTTCTGTGCAGCTATCTGTTCCTCGCTCGGACGGCTCAGAAAACTGAATCCTACCAATAATATACCTATTAAAACGAGACCTGTAATGGTGTTTTTATCCATTCCTATTAATTATGAATTATAAATTTTTGAATAATAAATTGTCAATTGTCAACTGTCAATTATCAATTCTTCTCGTTCTCGATGGCTGCCTTCACGAAAGCCACAAACAACGGGTGCGGGTTCAATACCGTACTGCTGTATTCCGGATGGAACTGTGTACCGATAAACCATTTCAATGCCGGGATTTCCACGATTTCTACCAGATCCGATTCGGGGTTGATACCCACGCATTTCATGCCGGCAGCTTCGTATCGGGCCTTATAGTCATTGTTGAACTCATAGCGGTGGCGGTGACGTTCCTGGATATGTTCTTCGCCATAAGCCTGAAATGCTTTCGAGCCTTTCTGAAGTACACATTCGTAAGCGCCCAGACGCATTGTACCACCCATATTCGTAATCGCTTTCTGTTCTTCCATGATGTCGATCACGTTGTGCGGAGTCTTTTCATCCATTTCACGCGAGTCGGCGTCGGCATATCCCAGCACGTTGCGGGCAAATTCGATAGCGATACATTGCATACCCAGACAGATACCGAAGGTCGGAATATCATGTGTACGTGTGTATTTGATGGCAACAAACTTGCCGTCGATACCACGTTGACCGAATCCCGGGCCAATCATTACGCCTGCCATGCCTTTCAGTGCTTCGGCTACGTTTTCATCTGTCAGCTTTTCACTGTTTACAAAGTGAACTTCCACTTTGCGGTCGTTGTAAGTACCTGCTTGTGACAATGCTTCGCGAATAGACTTGTAAGCATCCTGCAAGTCATATTTTCCTACCAGTGCGATATTAATAGGTTCTTTCGTTTCAGCAGCATGACGGCGTTCCAGGAATTTACGCCACGGACCGAGTCCCGGAGTTTCTCCTACCGGCAGCCCCATCTTTTCGAGAATCGTGCTGTCCAGTCCCTGTGCCTGCATCAGAAGAGGTACTTCATAGATCGTTTCTGCGTCGATAGACTGTACGACAGCCTTATCGTCCACATTGCAGAATTGAGCCACTTTCTTGCGAAGTCCATCGCTCAGCGGGTGTTCGGCACGGAGCACCAATACGTCCGGCTGGATACCTACGCTCTGGAGTTCCTTGACAGAGTGCTGTGTCGGTTTCGTTTTCAGCTCTCCGGCAGCGGCAAGATAAGGAACATAGGTCAAGTGTACACATAAAGCGTTTTTGCCCAATTCCCATTTCAACTGGCGGATACTTTCGAGATAGGGGAGTGATTCGATATCACCTACCGTACCACCGATTTCGGTAATTACAAAATCGAATTTGTATTTGTTACCGAGCAATTTCACGTTCCGTTTGATTTCGTCCGTGATATGAGGAATCACCTGAATAGTCTTACCCAGATAATCTCCGCGGCGTTCTTTGTCAATAACACTTTTGTAGATACGTCCCGTAGTGATGTTATTGGCCTTCGTTGTCTGTATACCCAGGAAACGTTCGTAATGTCCCAAGTCGAGATCGGCTTCATGTCCGTCTACGGTAACATAGCATTCTCCATGCTCATACGGGTTCAATGTTCCCGGGTCGATGTTGATGTACGGGTCAAACTTTTGGATGGTTACATTATAACCTCTTGCTTGCAGCAATTTACCGATGGACGATGAGATGATCCCTTTTCCTAAAGAAGAGGCAACACCACCGGTGACGAAAATATACTTTGTTTCTCCCACAGCTATAACTGTTTTAATTGTTTTTACTTTAGTAGTTTCTTACGAACTTAAAAAGCGCAAAATTATAAAAAAAAGAGGAAGAATGCAGACTTTCCCCTCTACAATTTTATTAAAAAATGCAATTTTGAAGGAATACTATGTTTTCTAAACAAAATAATGTAGATTTGCACCAAATTAGGAATATTATGAGAAGAGAGTTATTATCATTCGTAGTTTTTACTTCAACTTTATCTTTATCGCTTTCAGCACAGACCACCACCCAACCTTCTACAGTAGTGGCTGAAGCGAAGATTGTGAAGGCAGACACACTTTCGTCAGAACTTCAGAAGTATTTAATGCTTAAATTGAATATGTCCGGCGAAATTCCTAAACTGGATACCGTATCTATCTTATATAATAAGTATATCGGCCAGTTGGACTATCTGAATGACCCGTCTGTACCGCCGCGTTACATTCCGTCCGATCCCAATTATTTTCGTCTGTTTACTCCACTGGCCTATTATTATGCTCCGATGGCGCAGTATTCGAAAGTGGACTGGAAACCGGTGCGATTTGATTCTCTGCCTGATCAACTGTCCAGGTTGACAGCGGAACTTCTTCCATATGATACTTTGGCATACACAAGGTCTGCACGTGCCAATGAGTCGGTCAATAAAGCATTGATGGATCTTTATCTCAATCATCCGGAACTGGTTGTCACTACTGAAAACCGGATCATGAGCCGTGACGTCTTCCGCCGTGACGTGAAACCGAAGATTTCTCCGAAGGCAACTGTCATCCATCTTTTCCAGCCGGAAGAAATGAGCAACAATGTGGGGAAGGCAAGTATGAAGATCAATCGCCCCAACTGGTGGGTTACCGGAGGTAACGGTTCTTTGCAGATCAGCCAGAACCACCTTTCGGACAACTGGTACAAAGGAGGTGAAAGCAACTTCGCCGGTCTGGCTACCTTGCAGCTTTATGCCAATTACAATGATAATGAGAAAGTCCTTTTCGAAAATCAGTTGGAGGCAAAATTGGGCATGACGTCTACTCCGTCGGATAAATTTCATGATTATCTGATCAATACCGACCAGTTCCGTCTTTACAATAAGTTAGGATTGCGGGCGTTGAAAAACTGGTATTATACTATTTCTTCTGAGTTTAAGACCCAGTTCTGTCACGGCTACAAAGCCAACAGCGAAGAACTTGTTTCCGCATTCCTGTCTCCGGCAGATTTGGCAGTCAGTATCGGTATGGACTACAAACTGAATAAGAAGAAATTCAATCTTTCAGTTTTTATCGGTCCACTGACCTATAACTTGCGATACATTGATAACGCGGAAGTAAACGAAACCAAATTCGGTCTGGAGAAAGGCAAATGCTCTAAAAATGACTTTGGTTCTCAGTTGCAGTCAACGTTCAACTGGAAAATCATTTCGGCTATTTCACTGGACTCCCGTCTGAACTATCTGACCAACTACGAATGGGTACGTGTAGAGTGGGAGAACACGTTCAACTTTGTTTTGAACCGTTATCTTTCTACTAAACTTTACATACATGCCCGTTTCGACGACAGCTCAAAACCAACCGTTGAAAATGGCAGTTTCTTTCAGTTGAAGGAATTACTGAGTTTCGGTATCAACTATAATTGGTAATATTCTATTCAGGCACGGATTACGCGGATTTCACGGTTTTAAGAATTAAGTAACTGAAAACCGTGTTAATCTGCGTAATCCGTGCCTGATTTTTATCCCTATGTCCTCAACGTCGAAATGATATACCTTCCCGGATTATCAATCTTCCCCCATTTGGTGGTAGACAATGTGATCCATATCTGTGTTCCCTTCTTTCCGTAATCCGACAGTTTGAGAATAGCTGTAACTTCCTTCTTGTTTGTCACTCCATGCTGTGCCAGGCTGTCCAAAAGTCCTTTCACGTTGTGTGTGCTTTTGTTATAAGCATAACCGGGGATTTCAATCGAAGGCGGAGCCGTATTGTCTTCTTCTTCCCCTGCTTTACTCTGCTCTCCTTTACTTTGTCCGGAAATGTCTGCAATTTCGGGTGAAATGTTTTCATTTTCCGGTTTCAATTCACTTTGTGCCGACACATTGTCTGCATTACTTTCCTTTTCTTGTTTTCTGGTGTCATTGATCAGCAAGTAAGGCAAATCCTCTAATTTTCTTTTTCTGCGGCAGGTGGCATCTATCCAGATGCGCTGGATTTTGACAGAAGTCAATATCTGAAACTTTTCATAGCTTTCTTTGTCAAAGAATCCTTTGTCAAGCAAAATCTGAATAATTCCGTCCATCTCTTTTCCACTGAGTTCTCCTCCCAGTTTACGGGCAAAGATCAAAGATTGTTCCTCACCCCATGGAATATAATATCCTTCTTTGAATATTTTGCATAGAAGTTTGCATACGGCTCCGTCCACTCTGATACCATATTTGGCTTCAGCCAGTTCAATTGCATCTCTGTCGAAAAAGTTTACGGTAAGCGGGAAATAGTCTACGCTAAGATACGTTGTACTCATGTCGTCTAATGGTTTGTTTTAAGTTTATACAATAGGTTTCCAATCCAGAAAATTCTCAATCTGAAAGGTTCTCCATCCTTTCTCTTCCATGCACCAGAAAATGAAAGTACTGTGTACCTGTGTCATGTCATAAGAGTGGTGAAAGTCTCGGTTGTAAGAAATGAGAGTTCCTGTAACCAGTTGAAAGTTGCCGTTCTGTCTGTAATACGCAATGATAGCATGTCCATATTGCATATGATCTGCCAGCGACTTCACTTTTTCGGCTATTCGTTCTGCAATTGTTTCCGAATAACCTTTCTCTGATACGATACGTCTTTTCCATACTTCTGTCAATCGATCTTTTTGTTCTTTCGTTTCTTTTGTGGCTGCTAGCCGTTTTTCTTTAGTCATTTCATTCTAATTTTGATTACTATTAAGTGTTATTATGTTTGAAGAAAAGGCGGACTATCTGTGAGATGCTTACACTATCGTATGATGATGCTTACACCATCCTGTATCTATAGTGACACTATCTTGTCATTATAGTGACACTATAATTTCTATCGGATAGTTCGTTCTTTTCTTCGTTTTAAAAACGGGGGCAAAATTATGAGTTGTTTTTTTTCGCTCCAATTATTCTTACTGTTTTTTGCTGTAATACTTAGACTTATAATGTTTTTTCTCTTCTTTTTCGCGATTTGCGATTTCTCTTGTCTTTTTGCTTAAACCATGTATTTCACTGAGTATACTGCTGTATTTCATTAATCTATACCCGTGATGCGTATTTACGTAAAATATTCTCCAGCCGGCAATGTAACTGGCCAGACCTGTTAAAGATTTTACAGAGAAACGAAACTCCTCATCTTCGTAAAAAGAGCGAAGGCAGGCTATAAAAAAGAATTTTTTCTCACCTGTAATTCCTTTTCTTCTTCTCACTTCATTGATGTCGATGATTTCGTCATCATCCTGATAATCAGTTTCAATGTTTTTCTTTTGTTGCGTGCCCACCGCATTTTTCAGGCTTTTCTTAGTTGTTGTCATAACGCTTAAATTAAATAAAATTAAGAAATAAAGGCGTTGAGATGGTAATTCCAAATTTTCGCCCTATAATTGTATATAAAATAACTAGTGATGCAAATGAATAAAAATGGATTTAGCCGATGTGGGGAACTATACATTGGCCTTTTACGAAAAGAAGGTCGTTTTTCTACGGCACATGTCTATCAAAATGCTCTTTTCTCTTTCAATAAGTTTTGTGGTAATACCAGCGTATCTTTCAGGCAAGTCACTCGTGACCGGCTGCGTCGTTACGGAGAGCATCTTTATGATTCTGGCTTGAAGCCGAATACGGTGTCTACTTATATGCGTATGCTTCGCAGCATCTATAATCGTGGAGTAGAGTCGGGTAGTGCGCCCTATATTCATGGTTTGTTTCGTGATGTATATACGGGAGTGGATATCCGCCAAAAGATAGCTTAGCCGATGAGGGAACTCCGCCGGCTTCTTTACGAAGATCCCAAGTCGGAGTCTTTGCGGCGTACACAGTCTATTGCTGCTCTGATGTTTCAATTCTGTGGAATGTCTTTTGCCGATCTGGCCCATTTGGAGAAGTCAGCCTTGGACTGTAATGTACTGCGATATAATCGCATCAAAACCAGAACTCCGATGAGTGTGGAAGTTTTGGATACCGCTAAGGAGGTTATGAATCAGCTCCGTAATTCCCAGCCGTCGCGTCCGGGTTGTCCTGACTACCTTTTCGGTATTCTCTCCGGCAATAAGAAACGTAAGGATGAACGTGCTTATCGTGAGTATCAATCTGCACTACGTCGGTTTAATAATCATTTGAAGAGTTTGGCAAGAGCTTTGCGGTTGGCTTCACCGGTAACTTCTTACACGATCCGCCATTCTTGGGCAACTACTGCAAAATATCGTGGAGTTCCAATTGAAATGATCAGCGAATCTTTAGGGCATAAGTCTATAAAGACGACGCAAATTTATCTGAAAGGTTTTGAGTTGAAAGAGCGTACGGAGGTGAATCGGATGAATTTACATTACGTAAAGACTTGTCCTTTGGGACGCTTGTAAATAGTCAAAGTGCTGATAATCATAGGTTATACTTGTGCGTTACTTCTTAGGTAACGGATTAAAATTTGACGCAAAGATAG
>UMLC01041571.1_pt1 | contig 12227 bp, 7 predicted proteins | sample 1966451 | NCBI WGS metagenome assembly UMLC01 (sample SAMEA4836193, study PRJEB28245) | human gut metagenome | biome: gut microbiome; material: fecal sample | place: Denmark | collected 2008
TCGCCGACCGTGTGCAAGACGCCACTTTGATCAGTGCACCTGATCGCGTCGATCTGCTTGACCCGATGAAGGGCGGCAGTCTGTGGGGCTGGATGGCCCAGCTGTACTCGATTCGCTCCTCCAACTCCTGGGGCGTGGGCGATTACGAGGATCTGAAGACCATGCTGGTGGACGCCAAGCAGAAGACCGGTGCCGACTTCGTGCTCATTAATCCGGTGCATGCCGCCGAGCCGGTGTCCCCGCTCACCCCGTCGCCGTATCTGCCGGTAAGCCGTCGCCTGATCAACTTCACGTACATCCGTCCTGAGGCGATCGCCGAATATGCCACGCTCAGCGAGGGCGACAAGAATGCCGTCGACGGACTGCATGCCGACACCGAACCGCTGAACGGTGATTCCCAGCTCATCGACCGTGACGCCATGTGGCGCAGCAAGATGCACGCCCTGTGGATTATCTTTAAGGCCGGCCGTACCGCCGAACGCCAAAGCGTATTCGACCAATTCAAGGCGGACTGTGGTTCCGACTTGGAGGCGTATGCCACGTGGTGCCTGTGCTACGACAAGTGGGGAGCACCCAACGGCGAGGAGAGCAACTGGGAGCGCAAGTTCAATCGCAACTCCCCGGAAATCGCCAATCTGCGCAAGCAGTACCCGGACACTTTGGACTTCTACCGCTGGCTGGAATGGATTGCCGCCGAGCAGCTGTCCTCCGCCCAACAGGCAGCCAAGGACGCCGGCATGCATATCGGCATCATGTCCGATATGGCCGTCGGCGTGCACCCCTCCGGCGCTGACGTGTGGTGGAATCCCGAGCGCTTCGCCAAGGGAGCCACGGTCGGCGCACCGCCGGACATGTTCAACCAGCAAGGCCAGAACTGGAGCCAGCCGCCGCTGAGCCCGATCAATCTGGAGACCACCGGCTACGAGGCCTACCGCAATATGGTGCATGGCATGTTCGCCCGTGCCGGTGCGGTGCGCATCGATCACATCCTTGGTCTGTTCCGCCTGTGGTGGATTCCCGAGAACCGTTCGGCTATGGATGGCGCTTACGTGTACTACGACTCAGACATCATGCTGGGCGTTCTGGCCATCGAGGCCTCTCGCGCCGGCGGCGTGGTCGTAGGTGAGGACCTCGGCGTGGTGCCGGACCATGTGGCCGATTCCCTGTCGAGCCACGGTATTCTCGGTTGCGCCGTTGAATGGTTCGAGCAGTGCGACGGCGTGTTCCGCGCCCCCTCCCAGTGGCGTCCGTATGCATTGGCCTCCGTGAATACGCATGATTTGCCGCCGGCCGCCGGTTACCTGGAATACGAGCACGTCAAGATTCGTGAGCGTCTGGGCTTGCTGACCGGCCCGGCCGAGGAATTCGAAGCCTCCGCCAAGGCCGAGCAGGATGCGATGCTGGCCATGCTGGTCGAGCAGGGTTATCTTGATGCCGACTTTGCCGAACATCGTGAGGATCACGAGGCGGATATCGTCGACGCGCTGTACCGCGCACTGAAGGGTTCGCCGTGCAAGCTGCTCGCCGCCTCGATCACCGACGCGGTGGGGGAGAAGCGTGCGCAGAACCAGCCGGGCACCAACAACGAATACCCGAACTGGCGCATCCCACTGGCCGACGCCAAGGGCAACGTGGTACCGCTCGAAACCCTCTTCGACACCCCCGGTGCCCAACGCTTCGCCCAAATCTTCAATTCCTGACCCGCTTTACCTCCCTCTGACGAGCCGAGTCGTTAAGCGGACAGTCCAGTGGACTGTCCGTAGACGAGGCCTGAAAGAAGCGATAGCTGAGAGAAGGCAGGGAATTGCCTCACCGTAGGTGAGTCGGTTAGCCGAAGTGGGTGGGAGAGAAACCATAAATAGGGGAAGAGAAGCCATAAACCCAATGGAGTGTCCCCAGTTGCCCTATGTCAAGCCCGGCGATATACTAGTGGATTGTTGTGTTTCCCTAAGGGGTCCTTCAAAGCGCTATCCCACTCGCCATCGAGGACTTTCAGGGAGCCCACGGATAATGAGGTTCGACGCCTCTTGGATGCGGCCCTGACCAAGCCACACCAAGCAGCTGAGACCCGGAACACAATATAGAAAAGGTAATCCAGTGAAAACTTTCACTCCGAAGCCAGCTGATCTGACTCATGACTGGTACGTCATCGACGCCACCGACGTGGTGCTCGGCCGTCTCGCCACCCAGGCTGCAATCCTGCTGCGCGGCAAGAACAAGCCGACCTACGCTCCGCACGCCGATTCCGGCAACCACGTGATCATCATCAATGCCGACAAGATTGCTCTGACTGGCAACAAGATGGGCAAGGAACTCTACTCGCACTCCGGCCGTCCTGGTGGTCTGCGTCGTGACTCCTACGCCGAGCTGCTCGAGAAGAACCCCGAGCGCATCATCAAGAACGCTGTCAAGGGCATGCTGCCGAAGAATCGTCTGGCCAAGGTGCAGCTCGACCGCCTGCGTATCTTCCGTGGCGCCGAGCACCCGCACACCCCGCAGAAGCCCCAGGTCTTCGAGATCGCCCAGGTCTCGCAGCAGGCCAAGTGAAACCTGAGAGGAGATAAGAATCATGGCTGAAAACACCAACGACTCCCAGGTTGTCGAGACCGAAGAGGAGCTCACCAACTACACCACCGAGACCAACGCTGGCGCTGGCACCGGCACCTCCGCGATTGAGCCGGGCTACGGCACCGGTCGCCGCAAGGAGGCTGTCGCCCGTGTCCGTCTGGTTCCGGGTGACGGCAAGTGGACCATCAACGGCCGCACTCTGGAGGAGTACTTCCCCTCCAAGCTGCTGCAGCGTGAGGTCAACTCCCCGATCGTTCTGCTCAAGCTCGAAGGCAAGTTCGACGCTATCGTCCTCGTTGACGGCGGCGGCACCACCGGCCAGGCCGGCGCCATCCGCCTCGGCGTTGCCCGCGCTCTGAACGCCATCGATCGTGATGCCAACCGCGCCGCCCTGAAGAAGGCTGGCTTCCTGACCCGCGACGCTCGCGTCGTGGAGCGCAAGAAGGCTGGTCTGCACAAGGCACGTCGCGCCCCGCAGTTCTCCAAGCGTTAATTTCGCTTGTCCTGTACCGAGCATACAAAGGCTCTCCGCGGAATTCCGCGGAGAGCCTTTGTGTTTGTGTCGCGCTGTCTTGAGTGTGACTCACACCTGCTTCATCAGCGTGATGCTCAGCGCCGGCATGGTCCAGACATTGTCGTCGACGGGAGTGTCCGGTGTATCATCCACAGGGGCATCGGGCATATCAGCTGATACCTCATCCCGAGGCGCGGACGAGGTGCCGTTTGCGGCGTGATCTGTTACTGGCATCGCGAATTTGATGGTATCCGCTTCATTCTCAGTCGAGGATTCCGTACGCTGCATGGCCACTTCTTCGACCATCTTGAGTACTGTCTCGCTGGCGTCCGGTACATGCTGCGTCCAGACGGTGGTGTCACCGTTCAAATCGCATTCCTCGACCTGAGTGCCATGCCCGGCTCGGCGGCCGTTGATTTCGGCCGAGCACCATTTAGGCGTCCAGTGGGTGTCTGGCGGCAGGCGGAATGTGCGGTCGTCAGCGGTGCCGTTGACCACAATGCACACGTCCACCTCACTGTTGGACAGCAATCGCATGGTGAAGCTACGTACGCCCAGATCGAACCAGTCACGCTCCATCGGCGTGGTACCGTCGGGCAGGAACCACTGCACGCGGCTTGAGGGCTTGAGTAGGCCGATCTGGGTCAGTCGGGTGAAGAAATCCTCGTGGTGATACAGGTCCAGTGATTTACGCAGCGCCACCAGTCGAGACACGGTTTCCAAGCGGCGCATTTCGCGCGTCTTGTTGGTGGAATACATCCAATCCCACTTCAGCCACGTGATGTCGTTGTCTTGGCAGTAGGCGTTGTTGTTGCCGTCCTGCGTGTTGCGGAATTCGTCGCCGGCGAGCATCATCGGCGTACCCAGCGAGAGCAGCAGCATGCCGATCATGTTCATGGCCGCCTGTTCGCGTGCCGCAATGACGTCTGGATCATCGGTGACGCCTTCGACGCCGAAATTGGCGGAATGGTTCACCGACGAGCCATCATTATTGTTTTCGCCGTTGGCTTCATTGTGCTTGGAGCGGTATCTGGTGAGGTCCGTCAGCGTGAAACCGTCGTGGCAGGACACGAAATTGATGGAGGCCGGAGCGCCACGCCCTGGTTCGGTGGCGAACAGATCGGCCGAGCCGCAGAGTCGCGTGGACATCTCCTGCAAACTGATACGCCCGAAATCGGAGCCGCCGTCCACATCCTCAAGCCAGAAGGTGCGGGCCGTATCGCGGAAGCGGTCATTCCATTCGGCGAACGGCACGGAGAATTGGCCGGTGCGCCAGCCGAGGTTGCCCAGATCCCACGGCTCCATAATGAGCTTCAGGTTGCCCAGCAGCAGATCGGAACGCAGGGCGTAGAGGAACGGGTGATGATGGGTGAATTCGCCTTCCAGGCGGGCCAGCGTGACGCCAAGGTCGAAGCGGAAACCGTCTATGCCGATACGCTTGGCCCAGTATCGTAATGAGTCGATGGCAAAGGTGACCACATGCGTGTTGGTGAAGTCCAGCGTATTGCCGCAGCCGGTGGTGTCTTCGAGTCGGCCGGTATTGGATTTTTGATGGCGATAGTAGGCCAGGTCGTCGAGGCCGCGCCAGCAGACCGTCGGGCCTTCGACGCCGCCTTCGCATGTGTGGTTGTAGACCACGTCCATGATGACTTCGAAGCCGGCCTCGTGCAGTGCGCGCACCATGTCTATGACTTCTTGGCGCACGGCGGCCGCGCCCTTCTCCTGGGCGGCTTTAGTGGCGTAGGAGGGTTCGGGGGCGAAGTAGCTGAGGGTGGAGTAGCCCCAGTAGTTCTTGCGGCCGTGTTCTTGCAGGAAGAGCTCGTCCTGCTTGGCCATAATCGGCAGCAGTTCGATGGATGTGATGCCTAGACCCTGCAGATAGGCGAGCGTGGTGGGGTGTGCGAGTCCGGCGTACGTGCCGCGCAATGATTCGGGCAGCCACGGTGCGTTGGCGGTGAAGCCTTTGACGTGCATCTCATAGATGACGGTTTTGCGCCACGGCACATGCGGGTGCTGCGGGTCGCCCTCATGCTTATGGGTATCGCGATCGTCGATGGCCACGGACACCGGCATATGGCCGAGCGAGTCTACGGTGCTCATGGCACCGTATGCCGAGCCGATTACCTTGCGGTCCACGACATCGCATTCATAGGAGAAGGCGGCGGGGGTGAGCTCCATGGAGCCGTCGATGCCCTTGCCATACGGGTCAAGCAGGAATTTGTATGGATTGAAGCGCACGCCGTGTTTCGGGTCCCATGCGCCGTCCACGCGGTAGCCATAACGCATGCCGTCCCATGCTTTGGGCAGGTGCACGTACCACAGGCCGTAGTTCGGCCCGGTCATGCGGAACAAGGTCTCGCGCAGATACAAATGTTCGATAATGCGTGTGCATACCGGGAACTCATGAATCTGCTGGATAAAGGAGATATTCGGGTCCTCGAACAGGCGGATGGCGTCTTGGAAGAAAGCGCTGGGCTCATCAATGGGCTCCAGTACGCATAGCCAAACCTGATCGGCAGTTTCGGAACGAACAACGACGTCAGCCCCACCGTCGTCAGTGAAGTACAGCCCTGGGCGAGTGGCGTAACGATGCAACGGTGGGTTTTTCATACCTCCATTGTAGACGTGTTGTCACTTTTGGTGGAAGCCCTTGATTTCCTGCCGCGTTCCGCAGCACCGCAGATGTCGTCGAGATAATTCTCGGCGAACCGCAACGCGGCACCGATGATGTTCTGATCTTCGGCGCAGTAGCTCTTGCGCAGATTGAAATGGTCGGTGCCGAACGGGCTTCGTGCGATGACGCGCGTCTTCAGATCCTCGATGTCGCTGTCTTCAAGATGCTGGGCTGCTTCACCGCCGACAATCACGTCGCCCGCGATGATGGATCGCGCGTTGACGATGGCCTGCGCCACGTAATCCAGCCACTCATCCATGCGCTCGCGATGATGCCGTTCGCCCTGCTCAAGCACGCTGAAGAAGCCGGGAATGCTTTCGTAATCCTCGGGCAAGGTCTCCGGCGAGCAGTAGGTGTCCATGCAACCGCGCTGGCCGCAGTAGCATTCGCGGCCGCCCGGCACCAGCGTCATGTGTTCGATGGCGCCGTTGCACTGGTTCGGGCCTTGATACAGCTTGCCCCCCGCGATCACCGCGCCGCCCGGGCGTCGCTCCAGATAGACGCACACCGCATCGGTGAGCGTGGAGTCGAACCAGAGTTCGGCCATGGCTGAGGCATCGGAATCGTGGATCATCATGCACGGGTAATGGACCGATTGGCTGATGGTTTCGAGCGTGAGCCCAGTGTTGCCCATAATGGTGCCGAAGGTGATGGTGGTGGCGTCGGGGGAGAGGATGCCTTGGATGGCGAACGAGACGCCGAGCACCTTGCCGTGCTTCTTTTCGACGTTGGCGGCGAAGTTGTTGATGATGCCGCCGATACGCTGGTAGTAAACGTTGGTGTTGCGGTAAGGCAGGGCATCGTTGCGTTTTTCGATGACGTTGCCGTACAGGTTAATCGCGCACAGGCGCAGTTCGTTGGACCGCATCACTACCCCGATGGCAGTGCGATGATCGGGATTGAACTCATAATTTTGCGCCTTGCGCCCGCCGGTGGAATCCTGCAGTTCGCCTTTGCGGATGAGTCCGTCATCTTCTAGTGCGTGCAGATTTTGGGTGATGGTGGGCAGGCTGAGGCCGAGTTCGCGTTCCAGTTCCTGCTTGGTGACATGGCTATGGCCATACAGATACTGGGCCATGGCACTGCGGTTGTGCGCTTTCACTGCGGTCGATGGCATTGCCCTCATGTTTACCCCTTTGTGCGATGAGATATATGCAAGTTTACTTTATGAAAGTGGCTTTCATGTGCCTCGACGCGGAGGTTATGAGGCAACAATCGTATATTTGTAGGCGATTTTGGGTACTTTTTTAAACCAACTTTCTAGAAATGTGGAGAAAATGATTGCTTTTGAAAACTTACTTTAAAAAAGTTCTCGGATTGTGTTGTTTGCAGGCATGTGATTTTCGGTAAAAAGTGAACAAAAAGTACCAAATCGCCGGATAGAGTGAGGATTTGTTCGATATTTCGCACAACTCGTAACAAAAACTGTTCAATATCGCACGTGAAACGCCGTCGATTTTGTGCGTATGCATCGCGCCGGACCGTTCAGTATATTGTGCCTCAGGTCACATATGCAATGTGACAACGCATCACCGGTCATTTTCGGTTACTGAGGCGGTATCCCGCTGGTGCAACTGAGGTGACGAGGCGATGGCCCAGAACTTTGCCATATACCCCAAGAAGATCGAGGAGGACCCCAAGTGGCAGAAGCAAAGAAGAAGGTCGAAGCTACCAAGCCGACTCCAGAAGAGAAGCAGGCCGCAGCTGAGGCCGAAGTTGACGCGCTGGTTGCCCGCGCCAAGAAGGCTCTCGTCGAATTCGAGAACCTCGACCAGAAGCAAGTTGATCGTATCGTCGCCAAGGCCTCCATCGCCGCTCTGAACAAGCACCTCGTTCTCGCCAAGATGGCTGTCGACGAGACCGGCCGTGGTCTCGTGGAAGACAAGGCCACCAAGAACATCTTCGCCTGCGAGCACGTCACCAACTACTTGGCCGGCCAGAAGACCGTCGGCATCATCCGTGAAGACGACGTGATGGGCATCGATGAGGTCGCCGAGCCCGTCGGCGTGGTCGCCGGTGTCACCCCGGTCACCAACCCGACCTCCACCGCCATCTTCAAGTCCCTCATCGCCCTGAAGACCCGTTGCCCGATCGTCTTCGGCTTCCACCCCGGCGCGCAGAAGTGCTCCGTCGAGGCCGCCAAGATTGTGCGCGACGCCGCCATCGAGGCCGGCGCTCCCGAGAACTGTATCCAGTGGATCGAGCACCCGTCCATCCAGGCCACCGGCGCGCTGATGCAGCACCCGGGCGTGGCCACGATCCTCGCCACCGGTGGTCCGGGCATGGTCAAGGCCGCTTACTCCTCCGGCAAGCCCGCCCTCGGCGTGGGTGCCGGCAACGCCCCGGCCTATGTTGATTCCGATGTGGACATCGTGCGTGCCGCCAACGATCTGGTGCTCTCCAAGCACTTCGATTACGGCATGATCTGCGCCACCGAGCAGGCCATCATCGCCCACAAGGACGTCTACGACCAGCTCATCAAGGAGCTCAAGGTCCGTAAGGCCTACTTCGTCAACGCCGAAGAGAAGGCCAAGCTGGAACAGTACATGTTCGGCTGCACTGCCGGTTCCGGCGTCAAGCCCGTGCTGAACTCCGCGGTGCCGGGCAAGTCCCCTCAGTTCATCGCCAAGGCTGCTGGCTTCGAGATTCCGGCCGACGCCACCATTCTGGCCGCCGAGTGCAAGGAAGTCTCCGACGACGAGCCGCTGACCCACGAGAAGCTCGCTCCGGTGCAGGCCGTGCTCAAGGCCGACAACAAGGAGCAGGCCTTCGAGATGTGCGAGAAGATGCTCAAGCTGGGTGCCGGCCACACCGCCGCCATCCACACCAACAACCAGGAGCTTGTGCGTGAGTACGGCGTCCGTATGCACGCCTGCCGCATCATCTGGAACCAGCCTTCCTCCCTCGGCGGCATCGGCGACATCTACAACGCCATCGCCCCGTCGCTGACCCTGGGCTGCGGCTCCTACGGCTGCACCTCGGTGTCCGGCAACGTGCAGGCCGTGAATCTCGTTAACATCAAGCGCATTGCTCGGAGGAACAACAACATGCAGTGGTTCAAGATCCCGGCCAAGACCTACTTCGAGCCGAACGCCATCAAGTACCTGCGCGACATGTACGGCATCGAGAAGGCCGTCATCGTGTGCGATAAGGTCATGGAGCAGCTCGGCATTGTCGACAAGATCATCGACCAGCTGCGCGCCCGCTCTAACCGTGTGACCTTCCGCATCATCGACTACGTCGAGCCGGAGCCCTCCGTCGAGACCGTCGAAAAGGGCGCTGAGATGATGCGCGAGGAGTTCGAGCCGGACACGATCATCGCGGTTGGCGGCGGCTCCCCGATGGATGCCTCCAAGATTATGTGGCTGCTCTACGAGCACCCGGAAATCGCCTTCTCCGACGTGCGCGAGAAGTTCTTCGATATCCGTAAGCGCGCCTTCAAGATCCCGCCGCTGGGCAAGAAGGCCAAGCTGGTGTGCATCCCGACCTCCTCCGGCACCGGTTCCGAGGTCACCCCGTTCGCCGTGATCACCGATCACAAGACCGGCTACAAGTACCCGATCACCGACTACGCGCTGACCCCGTCCGTGGCCATCGTGGACCCGGTGCTGGCTCGCACCCAGCCGCGCAAGCTGGCCTCCGACGCCGGCTTCGACGCCCTGACCCACTCGATGGAAGCCTACGTGTCCGTGTACGCGAACGACTTCACCGACGGCATGGCCCTGCACGCGGCCAAGCTCATCTGGGACAACCTGGCTGAGTCCGTCAATGGCGAGCCCGGCCTGGCCAAGACCAACGCTCAGGAGAAGATGCACAACGCCGCCACCATGGCCGGCATGGCATTCGGCTCCGCGTTCCTCGGCATGTGCCACGGCATGGCCCACACCATCGGTGCCCTGTGCCACATCGCCCACGGCCGTACCAACTCCATCCTGCTGCCGTACGTGATTCGTTACAACGGCCAGATTCCTGAGGAGCCCACTTCTTGGCCGAAGTACAACAAGTACATCGCCCCGGAACGCTACCAGGATATCGCCCGCAACCTCGGCATCGACACCGGCAAGACCCCGGCCGAAGCCGTGGAGAACCTGGCGAAGGCCGTCGAGGACTACCGTGACAACAAGCTCGGCATGAACAAGAGCTTCCAGGATTGCGGTGTGGACGAGGACTACTTCTGGTCCGTGCTCGATCAGATCGGCATGCGCGCCTACGAGGACCAGTGCACCCCGGCCAACCCGCGCATCCCGCTGATCAACGACATGAAGGACATCGCCGTCGGTGCTTACTACGGTGTCTCCCAGGCGGAAGGCCACAAGCTGCGCATCGAGCGCGAGGGTGAGGCCGCCACTGAGGAAGCCTCCGAGCGTTGATTGCAGGCGGTTTGTGGTTGGTGGCACCATCAGTAGCCACCAACCGCGGTGTTGCAGCTTAGTGTCTGCATAGCGCGACACAAGGAGCCCGACCCCATTACAGGGGCCGGGCTCCTTTGCATATGTGGTGCTCCCTCAGCCAGCAGGTACACCTCCATGGGGTGGTAACCCACTCATGGGGCGGTAACTTGCCCATGGGGCGGTGAAAACCCCATGGGGCGGTGTACAAAAACGGCTCTATTCTGCGGAAGGTAAAATTTTACCGTCCGCCCCATGGGTCAATTACCGCCCCATGAGTGGGTTACCACCCCCATGGAATCGCTGAAGCGTCGCTAAATCGCCGCAATAATGCAGCCAAAAGCAATAAAGCTGGCAAACGCCTCGGTAATGCCGGTCACCACGGGCTTCAAGGTTGTGCGCCGTGTAACCACCGGCAACGCAACGGCGCGGGCCAACAGCAGCACAGTCATCGCAATCAGATACGGACTGCGTCCAGACGGCACGGCGGCTAGCAGCAATAGCGCCACATGCCATACCCACGAAGCCGCCACGTATGAACACTTCCCGCGTTCCCGGATCATGGTTTTGACCACCAAAACCGACCCATACTGCGTCAGCGCAAACAGCACGGTGGCAATCAGCCCGCTCACGGGCAATGAACCCGCGGGCCACCAGGCGTGAAGGTCGAATATCTGGCTCAAATCTGGCATATTCCGAATCGCGGTGCGTGCGGCGGTGACATCAGCGGCTGCGCACGAGGCATGTGCTACGTTGATGGGCATAACACATGCCGTCTCAACAGTGCTGCCAAACGACGCGATCACCGTGGCCATGGCCGACGCGGCAATCACCGACACGGCATTGCCCCACAGCGAGCGCTCCTTCCTCAGCCACGAGGACAGCATCGACAGCGCAACCAGCACTATATATAAGGGAGCCCAACGCAGTATGCCGGTATGCGTAATCAGGAATGGCAAGCCGATGACGATGAGCGCTACGGCATAAGTGAGCATCGGCGGCAGATAACGGCGTGAAAAGTGTGCTTTGAACCAGTGCGCGGCGCTGAACTGCACGCAATAGCACACGGCCCACGTCGCCAATAGCCAAAGCGTATCAAGATTAGGCCCGCCGATAAAGAAGCCAGCCACAGCGGGCAGCATAACCATTACCCATGCGCCAGGTTGGTTGTCGAACCAATCGCGTTTAAGAGTCTTGCGGCGGGAAGTCATATCTGTCATGATATCGCAGCGAATGGTTCTCAATAAGAAAGATGTGAGACCTGCATTGCGACAATCGAACAGACGCCGAGCGGCTATGCCGCGAGGTAATACGAACGGCATGAGCGCGACACGCGCGAACTCCACTGTCCCACCTCAATGCTTGAATAAACAAGTTGCCTGATTTGGGCTCGCAAATTGGAATTAAAAAAGCGAGCGCGGGCCGGGAGCCACTTCAAGTGAAGTGACAGCCGGAAACCGCGCACTGATGTCGGATGACCGCCAGAGGACGTATGTCCAAGGGAGGCCATGCGCGCCGGTGCCCTAGAAGCAGGTTGGTAAACAGTACAACGAACATCGCTAGAAAGGGCGGACGGCAATGGCGGGACAGAAAATCCGCATCAGGCTTAAGTCCTATGACCACGAGGTCATCGACCAATCGGCGAAGAAGATCGTCGAAACGGTGACGAACGCGGGCGCAACTGTTGTTGGCCCCGTTCCGCTGCCGACCGAGAAGAACGTCTTCTGTGTTATCCGTTCTCCTCACAAGTACAAGGATTCTCGCGAGCACTTCGAGATGCGCACTCACAAGCGCCTCATCGACATCGTGGACCCGACCCCCAAGGCCGTGGACTCCCTGATGCACATCGATCTGCCTGCGGACGTCAACATCGAAATCAAGCTGTAAGGGAGGAGGAAGCATTATGTCTAATCGCAAGGCTCTGCTGGGCAAGAAGCTCGGCATGTCCCAGGTGTGGGACGAGAACGGCTTCTTCGTGCCCGTCACTCTTGTCGACGTGTCCACCAACGTGGTGACCGCTGTGAAGACCGAGGAATCTGACGGCTACAAGGCTGTCCAGCTCGGCTACGGCGCCATCGATCCC
>UMLC01035153.1_pt1 | contig 11424 bp, 14 predicted proteins | sample 1966451 | NCBI WGS metagenome assembly UMLC01 (sample SAMEA4836193, study PRJEB28245) | human gut metagenome | biome: gut microbiome; material: fecal sample | place: Denmark | collected 2008
CGAAAATCTGTCCATTAATCAATCTGCTTTTATCAAGAACATACCCCTGCTTTGTAAATGTATCCAATACCTTTGTTGCCCATGTTCTAAACTGCATTGCCCTCTCTGAATTAATGCGATAGCCCACAGCAATAATTGCAGCTAATGAATAAAATTTGTAGTTGTATGTTTTTCCATTATCAGCAACTTGTGCAAAATTTGCACAAGTTGAATTTTCATCTAATTCTCCCTCTTTAAAAATATTGCTCAGATGTTTTGTAATCACACTTCTATCTACATCAAAAAGCTGCGAAATTGCTTTCTGCGTAAGCCATACATCGCCATTCTGAACCCTGACTTCTATTCCGTCTTCTCCTGCATCTCGTGTAAAAACTAGAAAATCCACAGTGCTATTTCTTATCTGTAATTCTTTGCTCATAAACGCATTCCTTTCTCTAGATTCTATCAATACATCTCTATAAAACATTTTCCCCGGTTTCTTTCAAATATCAAGAAGGGAATTTCTGCTTTTGCCAGCATACTATTATTAACTGGAACATATTCATAATTTTCAATATCTGGTATATCTTCCAGCATTTCATAATGTTCTGGTGGATATTGTTTTGTCACTCTGTAATAAAGTTCCGTCTAAATCAAATAAAAGAAGTTTGCATTTCTTCATATCATTTTTTCCTTTTCATTCTTCTGAATAATTACATTTGCATCAATTACTCTCCCCACAAATAGCGCCAAACTAAAGCCATTTGATAAAACAAATGCCGAAACCCCGCATAAATACAGGCTTTCGGCATTTTAATCCGTTATTCAAACTCTTAATCACAAAGTTGTTTTGTGGTATTTATGGTTGCTATTTGTGGGAGAAATCCATCAATTTTGTCTGGGTTCTATCTGTTGCGTAGATTTTTTGAGGATTGTATTGTCATTTTGTTGTCACTGACAATGTCTATATACCCTCGAAAAGATAATTCTCTATTTCTTTAGTTGACATTCTATATGAAGTTGCTGTTGTCGGAGTACCATGTTCCTTTATATATTCATAAAACTTTTCACTTTGCAAAATTTTCTTCGCATCGTCTAACGTATATCTGCTATGGTCCTTTTTTTTCAGAAAATACCCCGCATATGGAACAGCATTACTATTACATTTATACACTTTAACTTTATTTGTAAATACCATCGGAAATATCAACTTTTCTCCTTTTATCTCTGCAATTGCTTGACTTCTTCCATATTCAAACCATTGTGCCTTTTCATCAGATTTTCTCTTATTTAATTTATCATAAAAACTTTTCAAATACTTATATGCCTCTGGAAATTTCTCTTCAAACTCTTTTTGTTCATATTTAATGTATCCTTTAGAGCAAAGTTTATATGGAAAAATTATCTTCTCGTCCCTTTTTTTTACTGATTTTCTTTTCATAGTTTTTGTACTAACTGCCGGCCTAAGAATTTCTTTTTCAATTTTCATGTCACCTACATATATGTACTCATTATCTTCAATATAATCGCAGATTAAAAATGCTTCATTTAACAAAGTTGCAACACCGTTATGAACAGAAAAAAAGTCTCCAAAACGCTCTCCTTTATTTGTCTTTTGAACAAAAAACCATTTATCATTCAAAGTATCTTTTTTAACAACTTCTAATTCTCCGTTTATTTCTTTATGATAATTAATGCTATTCCTTTTTATACCCGCTTGGCACAAGATAATGGTCGATGAAATCACAACTCCGCTAAACAATTGGATTCCTGTAAAATCATAAACATCTGTTATTGTATCTTTTATATAGTCTCTTAACGCCTGTGCATATTTATTTCTAAATATGCTAAAAGGTATCAAATATACTAATTTCCCATTTTCATTTAAAGAATTAATACTTTTTTCTACAAATGCATAATAATAATCGCAACGACCCTCTTTACATGTGGAAAACTTTGTTTTTAATAGTTTTCTTTGAGCTTCAGTTAAATCATGATATGTAATATATGGTGGATTTCCAATAATATAATCATACTTTTCCTTACTTGTTTTCAAATAATTATATTTCAAAATATTCCATTTTACATTAAACAATCCAAATCTTTCAGCAACCTTATCTAGTTTCTTCTTACATTCACATATACTACTATCATCTATTTCGTATCCTGTAATGTCTTTTTCCAAACCTTTAATTATTAGAGCTTCAGGTATTTCATTTGATTTTGCATCAGCAATATATCGTTCTACAATCCTAATTAGTATATTCCCTTTTCCACATGAATTTTCAAGCACGCTTTTACCATATAATTCATGTTTGTAGTCTATATAATCCAGCATTTTTAGAACAAACTCATCTGGCGTCTGTACCTGACAATTATACGACATAGTAAATCCTTTCTTATGAGTGCTTTGTCGCGTTTAAACTGTTTTCCATTCTCTCTATACGCCCACTCAATTCATTTTCTTTTTCTTTTTCATATTCTAATCGTTCGTCTTCTTTTTCAATTAAATAGTACTCTTTTTCTGTATAGTCCAATAAAATTTGAGCATAATAATCCAGCATTAATAGTATAAATTCTTTTAATTTCACAACCTGTTCATATGATAAACTTTCTTCGGTATCTGTATTTCCTTTTGCCAATTTACCTGCATGTCCAATTGAATTTCTATGCTTTAATAATACTGAATCAATGTATGTAGCTCTAGCTTGCATAGCATTATTATACACAATACCAACTATATCACATATGTTCTTTAACACTTTAGAACTGAGATTATGCTTAGTATTTATTATATCTTCATCAAAATCATTATCAACATCTATACTAATCTTAAAAGGCTTTTCTGCTATTTTCTCTTGTTTGTTTAGAAACTGTAATTCTTTTGCCAAATTCAAACCATCATCATCGATACATTGCTGTGCCAAACTTTTAAGTTCAATAGCCTTAAAATTTACTGTCAGTTTTTTTATTTTCACCTTTCGCTCTGACACATACTTTAAATAACATTTAAAACACTTTTTAAGAAAACCTTCCCAATGAGCATACAATAAAAGCACTATAGATTTTGTAACAACTTCTTTGCTTTCCGCATCATTGAATATTCTGAACAATTGAGATATTTCCATTTTTCTCCATGCTAAATCATCATGAATATAATCTTCAAACTGTTCAATCTTCATTTGCAAAATACTCCTTTGAAAAATTATTTAGTTCTTTAAATCGATTAATCACCTTTACCCCTCTATCAGAATATTTCAAGAAGGTCGGATGAGAATACATCTTCATAACCTTATTCCTATAGGCGCTCCATTCTATTTTGTCAAAATTCAATGCCGTACCTAACAAAATTGCTTCAAAACTTGCATTTGAAAAACTACCTTCAAATTTTCCTTTTTCTACATTATATTTTTTAAACAAATCTTTTCCCATCACTTCTGACAACTTATCAAATACTCTTTTAAATATTTCAATTTCTACATCTAAATCAAATTTTTCATCTGCAATTAAACGTGTCATCTCCTTATCTAGAAAATGGGGCATTTTTTCCGTTGCAATATTATATACAGAATAATCCACCTTATCATTCTTTGCTATAAGATAACGAACAATCAATTCCATATGATACTCAACTTTATATTTTTCATCTGTTAAAGTTAAGCATCTCAAAAAATTTTCATATGTTTTCAATTCATTAATTTTGTTATAATAAGTTTCGTTTAACATGATAATTAAGCAATTTCTTATTTCCTGACTTTCTAACGACACACCACCCGTATTTAATCTCTGAAACAAATCATACTGTGATTGTATACTATTCTCAGTGAGAATAATATTCACTCCAATTCTAGCTCTCTTTAATAATCGTTTTGCATCCGATGGCATCGTCTCCCATGTCATTCCCTCTAAAGAAGGTAAATATCCTGTTCCATGCAGAACTAACGGTTTTCTATCAGGAAGTTCTCCTACTAACTGGAGTAATGTAGAAATTCTTTGTACTCCATCAACAATATCCCATTTCCCATCCTCTTTTTGTGCAACAAAAATCTCCGGAATAGGAATACCTATTAATATAGATTCAACAAAATTTGTTTTATGGTCCTCATCCCATCTAAATAATCTCTGATATGCAGGATTCAGTTTCAAGTCGCCATCCTTATACAAACTGATTATTTCACCTACAGACATATCATAGCTATCTGTTTTTATGCTTTTTCTTTCTTTTGAAAGTTCATTCATTAAATTTGATTCTTCCATTATTACCACTCTTTCTTTTATTTAATAGATTATTATTTGTATCCATATTTTTGAAAAACTTACCTCTATACTGAGTAAGAAAATTTTGATTATACTTTAATATATTATCCCAATTATCCAAAAAAATGTAACTTTGGTATGTAAGATATTTTTTGTTAAGCTTCAACTTATCTTTAAGAAAACAACTCCCTCATAACCCCATTCTCCATGTCATCAATACTATAAATCGTATCCATGACATCGAATGTCTCTCTCAGATTCCCTCTTGCACTTTTCCAACCTATTCCATCTGTAAACCACACAAAAGTAAATCCATCTATAGTATTAGCTTCCTGCGAAAGCATCTTATAACTTCTAGCAGTTTCATTTAACTTTGAACCTCCACCAGTATAAAAGTTTGTTTCCACTGCGTATATCATTTTCGACGTCTTAACAACAAAATCAAATCTTTTCGCCGCCTTTCCATCATTAGACAATGCGGACAAATCAATTTTCCATTTTTTCTCTATGTCAACAAGGTACATTTCCTTAAAATAATTTACATCTCGTACAAATCCAGCTTCTTGTATATACTTTTCGACCAAATTCTCCATCAGATGTCCGCCACGATTTTTACGACCATTTGAATCAAGTCCAGTCTCTACACCTGTCACATAATCCACTAAGTCTTTAATAATATGATTCTGCAACAAATCAAACAGTCCACTTTTTTCCATAAAATAGGTATACATCTCATAGTATCTATGATTATTCGGAGGATATTTACCATAATCAAATTTATACAAAAATCCACCATTTTCATCTTGGCAATATATCTCATTCTCCCGTTTTGCCAACAATATTGGTATTGCCTTTAATATTTCAGGATAGCGTTTTAATAGATTAACAAAATCTGTTTTTATATCCTTGCTACCAATAAGTGAATTTAATAGATTTAATTCAATCTTTACTTCATCTACATTTCTATAAACCTTCTCAAAATCCACATAATAATCATATGTCGATATACTCGGTCTGAACTTACTCAGCCATTCATCAAAATATCTATTTGTCATTTGCTACCTTCTCCAATCTTCTCTTGCTTATCTGTAAGTATTCTTCACTTACATCTATCCCAATAAATTTCCTTCCCAATCGCACAGCCTCCACTCCGGTAGTCCCTGAGCCACAAAATGGATCTATTATAACTTGTCCTTCCTCCGTAGAAGCTAATACAATTCTTTCAAGCAAATATTCTGGCTTTTGTGTTGGATGCTTGCCTTCCGTCTTTTCAGATGGCTTCGTCAATGCACCAGTCCATACATCCTTCATCTGCTTGCCACCATTTTCTTCTTTCATTTTTTCATAATTAAAAAAATGCCGAGACTTCTTATCATTCTTCTTTGCCCATAATATAGTTTCCGTAGAATGTGTGAAGCATCGACATGCTAAGTTTGGTGGTGGATTTGTTTTCTGCCAGGTTATGTTGTTGATTATCTTGAAGCCTTCCTGCTCCAATGCCATACCAATCGAATATATATTGTGTAATGTTCCTGATATCCAAATCGTGCCGTTCGGCTTTAGTACTTTCTTACATAACTTAATCCACTTTCTATTAAACTTGTGTTTTTCTTCGACGCTGGTTCCACTCTCCGAAAGTTTATCCCATGAGCCTTTATTTACTGAAACCATCTTTCCACCCTGACAGGTAATGCCATCATTACTTAAAAAGTAGGGTGGATCTGCAAATATCATATCAACAGATTCTGGTTCCATTTTTGTTAGAATTTTGAAAGAATCCCCCAACACTAACTGCGATTCTTCTGTCTCGAAGTATAATGGCACTTTCTTTATAAATAAGTTCTCCACTATCTCGACTCCTCTAATAATTACATATAATCACTTCTTCTCCAACCCTGTTGGATGCATCCGAATTAATCATACGCTTAACACTTACAACATCTATCTTGTATCCCTTGTTACCATACAACTCATTTATCAAGTCTGTATTATGATTCGTGAGCATACAATAGCAGCCTCTGGCAGTTAATTCATCAAACAACCTTGCCAATCTCTTGTGGCTTTCAATATCAAATCCCTCTTTTGTGTAAGACTCAAAAGAAGTTGGATTTAATGGTGCATAGGGACTGTCAATAAATATAAAATCGCCCCTTTTTGCATCTTTGCAAGCAGCCTCAAAATCGCCATCAATGATATTTACCTTCTGAAGATACTCCGAAGTCTCCATAATAGCCTTTTCATCCACAGATGCCCTACGACTATTGTTATATGGCACATTGAAAAGTCCTTTCCCATTGACCCGATACAAACCATTGAAGCAATGCTTATTGATGAACACAAACAACGCTGCTAGTTCTACATCATATTCTGCTTTCATCAGCTTATCATTGTAATGCTCTCTAAGGGAATAATAGTATTCTTTACCGTCCTCCCACATTTCTTCATCTAGCTTGTTTACAGCTTTTAGAAATGCCTCTGGCACATTGCGAATCTGCTTATATGTGTTAATCAGTGCTTTGTTAATATCATTTATCAGAGCATTTGCAGGCAGCAATTCAAATGTTACCGCACCACCACCTACAAATGGCTCGAAATAATTATTATATTGTTCTGGCATACGCTCTTTTATCTGTGGTAAAAGTTGGCGCTTTCCACCAGCCCATTTCACAAATGGAGCGATACTCGAATTACTCATTTTGATTCCTCTTCTCTATGTTCAACTTAGAATAAACTTTCACATGTCTATTATACTTGCAAACATATTAAATAACAACCAAAACTTTCACTCTTTGTGAATTAAATCACTTCTGAAATACAAAAATATACTCATGTGCAAGCAATAGAAAATTATTGTTCTGTTTCTCCCAATATTCTGTAGAACGGCAATTATGCTGCTCCTTAATGATAATCTCTTTATTTGTAAATCCAGCCTGAAGAAAGCACTCCATCATACGAAAGCCCAATGGTATTACTTTCCCATACCTTCTTACATCCCCAATCATTACAGCACACATTTTTCCTTTCTTTAGTACACGAAAAGATTCTTCTGTTACATTCTCCATTTCTGACAAAAATTCATCCACACCAAGTAACGAAATATCTCCTTCAATACCTTTACTATACTTGATGATATTTGCGTATGGTGGATGCGTACAGATAAAGTCAATGCGACTATCTTTGATAAAATGCAAATCTACAGCATTTCCATTTCGAGTAAATATTTTTGAACTTGTTTCACATTGGAATTGTAAATTTGTTTCAGAGATTGAAACTGACTGCGGATTGATGTCAACACCTACCGCGTTGCGATTAAGCAGCTTTGCTTCTACTAAGGTTGTTCCACTACCCATAAATTGATCTAAGACCCAGTCTCCCGGATTTGAATAACGAAGTATCAGATTTCTTGGCACATATGGTGACCAATTACCTCGATACTTTCCTGAGTGCGTTGCCCAACTGCCTCTGTCTGGGAATGACCAGACCGTTGTTGGTTCAAGCTGAAAATTATTTGGTTGTAAACTTATAAGTCATGCCTCCTTCACTTTCTTGATTTTATCATTGTAACGCATAATCTCATAAAAATCCATAGCTATTTCCTTTCACTATAAGTGAATTTATATCTATTTGCTCTCGTGCGATAATATTCACAAATAGTGAAAGAGGTTTTTATATGTATTTTAATAATGATGCAAACCTATATCGTGTTATAGGCGCAAATATAAAACATTACAGAGAACAAGCAAAATTAACACAAGTGCAACTTGCAGAGCAGGCAAAAATCAGCATCAGCTATCTATCTAAAATTGAAGCTGCTGGATGTGATAAGAGCCTTTCTATATCTGTACTCAATCAGATTGCAAATGTGCTTGATATTGAAATAACGGAATTTTTTAAGGAGGTCTGATACTAATGAAATTAATTGAAGCACAAAGACGAATTGAGAAATTAGCATATATCCCATTCAGCGAATACCTATCCCCTTCTCAAGTTCAAGACGCAATGATGAAAATCAATAAAGGCAGAACAGGGCAATTATTGGAACTCACTATTGGATTGAACCTTTCAAATACAACTCTTGATTTTGAAGATGGTGAATTAAAAACAAATAAGTGTGACCGAACCGGAAAACCACTTGAAACTATGTTCATCACCCAAACCGCATCTATTATCGATGAATTGCTTGCAAAGCGCACCTTTGAAGATACAAAGCTGTATCAAAAAATTCAGCGACTGTTATATGTACCTATCAGTAAAGATGGTTCTCCCGCAGACTGGATGTATTTGCAACCTATCCAAGTAGATTTATCTCTATCAAAATATGCCGAACTTGCAGCTCAATTAGAGGCTGATTATTACAATATATGCGACCAGCCGTATTTGTTGTTTATGAATCTCATCGCCCAATCGAGCTTCTCGTTCTTCTTTTAATTCAATTACAACGCCGATATCTTCAAGTTCCTGCTCCAGCTCTTTGACTTCGCGACTACGTTCCTGCTTTTTATAGTCCAGCACCGATAAATGCAGCTTATGCGTATCCAGCTTCTTCCAACCGATACCATATTTCTGCATTATCATGGCAATATCTTCTTTCTCTGCCTCCGACCACTGCTGCCATTCAGTATTACCCTTACCCTCACTTTCAAAGCCTCTGGATGCAAGTGCACCCTTCAGAGAATTCTTTGTTTCTAACCCTCTCTTGTTATCTGTTGAAAATGGTACAAAATCTATATGCACATGTGGCGTCTCTTCATCCATATGGATATAAACCCCAAATACATATAGCTGTGGATTTCTACGGATAAATAGCTCCACATAATCTGTCAGTACCTTTACCGCAATATCAGACGCAGCACTTCCTACTCCGGTATCGTCTCTGTTCCCTATCTGCACAATGACTTCATAAAAAAGTTTCTCCTGCTTGCTTCTTGAAATCTTGTCATAATAATTCTTAATCTGCCTGTCTTTGCGTTTCTGCTTGGCATTATACTTTTTAAGGGAATCATCAAACAATTTGTGATATACCGTTTTCAAATCTTCATGCACAAGAGTGATATTATTTTTTGTTCTATCAGCATCCACATTTGCCGCAATAAATGCTCTTGTATTGTGACCAAGTGAACCTTCCCCATTCATAAAACTAATCGTTCTTTCCATCTGAAATAAACCTCCTTTTCCTATGTATGCGTACACCTCCTTCTTATCCGTAATTGTGCCGGATACGGCACATATCAGCAAATTTCCCAGGGAAGATTTTGTTACTTTTGTCAAAAGTAACGCAAAAGCACTTTTGACACCTGCGGTATCAAAAATGCAGACCCGCAAGCGGGTTTTGCGCCCTGCCGGGAGCTATAGTCGCGGATACGCGACATATTGTTTACCACCAGCAGCTCCACTTCATTTGAATTCTACAACTTGCCTCTATCCTGCCAAAGCACACAAGAACATCTCTATACTCTGACAGGAATAAATGAGCTATGTATCGTGCCATTCTTTACATCTAGTGAAAGCAATTCACCACATCATGTAATACAACTTCCTCTGCTATCAGCCTTGCTTCCATTCTCAGCCTATACATTTCTGTAAAAGAATTTTTATTCTTCGGCTTATGCTTTTGCAGCCATTCTGTTTCAATATCCTCAAGCAATTCATAAGCCACTTCATTTACCTCTGCTGCTTTTTGGTTCAGTTCCCCGAATCGCAACAGACTTCGGTACCTCTGTGGATATTTTGACTTCAAATATTGCATCCACATGCGTCCGTATTTTCCAACATTTGCACCATCTTCCTTAATATCTAATGCAATTAACGGATAAAACAATCCGTCTCTTTCCTCATACTGAACTCCTATTTTTTCAAATAATGTTTGCTGTCCCATGGCAATCGCTTCCTTTCGATATTCAACACATTTTTAATCTTCATCACTAACTGTCAGCCTCTCCATACCTGCCAGAGTACGAGGCGTTTCGCGAAACGCCTCCAATATCTCCAGCATTGTCCGTATTGGTGTCAGTAGCTCCGAATCCATCTCGTCCGCTTTTTGTAACCGTTCCAGTTCCGCTTCAATATGCTGCAGATTCTGCCGAAATGATACCAGCATTAGCGGATTGCCTATAGCCACAACCTTCTGATACAGAATGCTTTGGATGATATACTCTTGTCTTGTCCTGCACCCACACATCTTTACGCGGTTTGTAAGTTCCTCATTTTCTTCTGGTGACAAGCGAAATGCCACTGTCACCGTTCTCCATCTGTTTTTTGCATCTCTATTTTTTTCTGACATTGATAAGTTCCTCCCTTTCTGAATCCAGATGCACAGCCATATCTGACTGTACCGTTGGAAATAAATGTGCATAATGATAAGTGATATCCACTGCCTCATGTCCTACTCTTTCAGCAATCGCAAGTGCCGAATATGCTCTATATATTGATTTTTTCAGTTATTTTGCAACCGATATCATTAAAGGTATAGAAACATATGGCGACTTTTGCAGAAGATACGATGTCAAAAATCCTGTTATATTCAAGACAGAAAATAAGGATAAACTGATAGGAAATCATATGCAGCCCTTACCCATCAAAGAACTTAAGGCTTCATTTGATATTCTAAAAAGCAATCCTAACATCAGTATTAGTATAAAATAATTTCCATAATTATTGTCATTCTATTGTCACACAACAAAAAACGAGCCAAGAAACGCCGTAAATTCAACGTTTCTTGGCTCTTGTGTATTATTCAAACTCGCAAAGATTGGTTTGATGTAGGTTATTTTAATGTGGTTATCTATACTGTTTTGTATTGATAATCTATACTTTTTCCACACGTTATTTTTCGTTTCACATATTTTTAGTACCAATCCAGTACCATTGCATTTTTTCATTATTGTGTGTAGTTCAGGTGGCTTGCAGGTTTCTTTTACTACTCACAGAATAATTTTCTGTCGGTTTGCTTGTCCACCTATGGAAATTATAATCTACATCCAATATTTCTGCAAGAAAAAGTTTTGTGGTACTAATCGTTAGTACCACGATTGTTTTCTATGTACTGAGCAATATCAATTACCTTTGCAGGCTTTCTCTTAGTAGCAATCCCTAGTCGTTCCATGTCTAATTTAAAAGTTCACTCGGATATCCATACGCATCAAATCCCTCTGGCTGGCAGATATCTCTGTTCAGATACTCACTAAGTTC
>UMLC01000205.1_pt1 | contig 11266 bp, 5 predicted proteins | sample 1966451 | NCBI WGS metagenome assembly UMLC01 (sample SAMEA4836193, study PRJEB28245) | human gut metagenome | biome: gut microbiome; material: fecal sample | place: Denmark | collected 2008
AAATCTTCGACCAGCCCGACTGCATCAGCGACTGTATGCGTGGCCGCGTGAACCCGGACACTTGTACGGTCACCCTTTCCGCCGTATCCAACTACAAGGAACAACTGTTGCGTGCCGGTCGCTTCATTATCGTAGCCTGCGGTACTTCCTGGCATGCCGGACTCATCGGCAAGCAACTGATTGAAAGCTTCTGCCGCATTCCGGTGGAAGTGGAATACGCTTCCGAGTTCCGTTATCGCAATCCGGTGATTCATCCCGACGACGTAGTCATTGCTATCTCCCAGAGCGGAGAAACTGCCGATACATTAGCTGCCATTGAGCTGGCCAAGTCGCAGGGAGCCTTTATCTATGGCATCTGTAACGTCATCGGTTCTTCCATTGCCCGTGCTACGGATACCGGTTCCTATATCCATGTGGGGCCCGAAATCGGAGTGGCTTCTACGAAAGCTTTTACCGGACAGGTTACAGTGCTCACCCTGCTGGCTTTGGCGTTGGGACGAGAAAAAGGTACACTTTCGGAAGAAGAGTATCATCGGATAGTGAAAGAACTGGTTGCCGTCCCTGAAAAGATGCGGACCGTCTTGAAGCAGCATTCGTTCATCGCCGATTTCTCAAAGATGTTTACATACGCCCGCAACTTCATTTATTTAGGTCGGGGATACGCCTTTCCGGTTGCCTTGGAAGGAGCTTTGAAGCTGAAAGAAATTTCGTACATCCATGCCGAAGGTTATCCGGCCGCCGAGATGAAGCACGGCCCTATTGCCCTGATTGATGCCGAAATGCCGGTGGTCATCGTGGCCACACAGTCGCCTTTGTACGAAAAAGTGCTAAGCAACATTCAGGAAATCAAGGCCCGCAAGGGAAGAGTGGTAGCCGTAGTAACCGAAGGAGACACGGTTATCCGTAACTTGGCTGATTACAGCATCGAACTTCCGGCTACGCTGGAATGTCTGGATCCGTTAGTCGCCTCCATTCCGTTGCAGTTATTGGCTTATTACATTGCAGTTTGCCGTGGAATGGATGTCGACCAGCCACGCAATCTGGCTAAGTCTGTAACGGTGGAATGACGGTACTAATTTTTTTCGATTCTCTTACATAAAAAGTAAAATTTCCCGACAAATTCTCTGTTTCACAGTGTGAAATACAAAAACCACAGTGTGGGATACATATTTCACACTGTGGGATACAAATCCCGCACTGTGAAACAGAGAAATTGTAAGGGAGTTTAGAAGAATATATAAAGGTAAAAGGAGGAATAAGTAGGATTGACTAGTTGAATTTTCACCTGCATTATTTTTATGAAAGATTTCCTCTTTTCATGTAAAGATGTAAATTTGCACATCTTATTTCTTTGAAAAATACATAAGCGAGGAACAAAATGCAGGAAGAAGAATTGATATTGGCTGTAAAAACCGGTTCGGAGCGTGCTTATAAGCAGCTTTATGAACTGTGGGTATCCAGACTATATCGGTTTGTATTTCAGTACCTCAAATCGGAAGAAGCGACTGATGATGTGGTGCAGGAAACTTTTCTTCGTATCTGGACCAATCGGGAACACCTGAATCCCGATCAGTCTTTCAAATCCTATCTCTTTACTATAGCCTATCATTTTCTGCTGAAAGAATTGAGAAGACAGATTCACAATCCGTCAATGGAAGAATATGTGGAATACCGGGACAAACTGGCTTCTTCTGCCAATGAGATTCCCGATGGACTGGATTATGACCGTTTTGTAAAGGCTTTGGAGAAAGCCAAACAGCATCTTTCGCCCCGTCAGCGGGAAATTTTTGAACTCAACAAAGAATACGGTATGTCGGTCGCCGAGATTTCCGGAAAACTATCGGTTACAGAGCAGGTAGTACGCAATCAGTTGTCTGCTGCCCTGAAGATACTTCGTACGGAATTACGTCAATACTATCCTTTATTGCTCCTGTTTTTAGCGTAAAAATCATTCTATGCTTTAAAACATACATTTTGATATGTTATAAATCTGCCCTTATTGGATATTACCCATAAACAAACGAAAAAAGTTTATGAGTGCACAAATAAACGATAAGGTATCAGGATTGTTACACAAGTTCCGTTCCGGTGACATTACGCCGGCGGAATTTCAGGATTTGCGAACCCGCATGGATGCTATATCCGATGTGGAACTGAAACATTTTCTGGAGACAGAGTGGGAAGAGTTTGAAGACCATTCTCCTTTGTCGGAAGAAAAAATGAAAACGCTCTATGAAGGCTTGCACATTCGTTCGGAAGAAGTGAAACCTCGTTTCACACTGAAACGCTACTGGATGCAGATTGCCGCTTTACTGTTGTTGCTCATAGCCGGAAGCTTGACGGTATTGACCTTTATGCAGCAGAATGAAATCAATGCACTGGCAGAACAGAATGTGGTGATACGTTCAGGCGATTACGGCAAGTCGCTCGTCATCCTTCCCGATGGAACCATAGTGCATCTGAATGCCAAATCTTCTTTGACCTATAGTCAGGATTTTGGGCGGAATGACCGTAAGGTTGCATTGAGTGGAGAAGGATTTTTTGAGGTAAAGAAAGATACGGAAAAGAAGTTTACAGTAGGTACAGGCTATCTGGACATTACCGTACTGGGTACAAAATTCAATGTGTATGCATACGAGACAAAAGACATTGTAGAGATGTCGCTTGTAGAAGGTAGTGTGGATGTAACCACTTCACGTCCGCCTTATCAGAGCATACGCGTGAAGCCCAATGAAAAAGTGGTGTATAACAAGCATACAGGAAATTTGCTGCATGAGCGGACAAGTAACAAGATGGAAACTGCTTGGATGAACAAAGAATTGGTGTTCCGCAGTGAACGGCTGGAAAATGTGTTCCGTTGTTTGTCCCGAAAGTTTGCTGTTACCTTCTCCGTGGATGATGAGACTTTGCTGAACGATGTGTATACCGGTACGTTTGACGATGAGAATGTGGAAAGCATCATGCGTGTCTTGAAATATCATTATAAGTTCAAATACACAAATGAAGACGGAGTGATTTCTATTCAAACTCGAAAATAGTTATTAACCTTTAAAACCGAAGCGCATGAAAACATGAGAAGAAAACAAAAGCCCCGGATAATCGGCAAATTATCCAGGGCATGAAGAAAGGCTTAGTCCTGCAATTAAACTATGGTGGCACATAGTAAAATAAACTAAAACCTTAATTTGTTATGAATTTATGAAAACCGCAAAACAATCAATTGATTTAGAGTACAAAGGTACTAAAAAACGCTTGAATCTGCGCACTGCTTTGATTTCTTTGTGTATGTTTGCATTTGTTGGCACTTCTGCCCAGACGGGTACGGTGACCGTGAAACTGCGGAATGCTTCTGTCAAGGAATTGTTCGGTGCAATTGAAAAACAAACTTCCTATCGTTTTTCTTATCGGGATGCAGAAATCAAGGGGAAAGTAAATGTGACTATTTCTGCAACCAATCGTGAATTAAAGCAACTTTTGGAAGGTGAACTTTCTAAGTTGGGTTTAAAATATGCTGTATCGGGGAATAAAATTATTGTGACTCCGGTTGCGGCAGCTGCTTCTGCACAGCCTAAAAAAGTGACAGGAAAGGTGGTCGATGCCAATGGAGAACCGGTAATTGGAGCTACTATTAAAGAACAAGGTACTGCTAATGGTACAATTACGGATTTTGACGGGAACTTTACCCTGGATGTAGCTGATAATGCAATGATTGAGGTTTCTTATATCGGATATAAAAGTCAGGAATTGAAGGCAGTGGCTGGGAAAACGCTTTCTGTGACTTTGAAAGAAGATACCGAGGTGTTGGATGAAGTGGTCGTTGTGGGGTATGGTACGCAGAAAAAAGGTGAGGTTGCTAGTGCTATTGTTAGTGTAAAATCTGAAAATTTTCTTAAGATACCTTCTCCTGATGCAGCTCAAATGATTCGTGGACAAGTACCTGGATTAACTATTGTTAATCCTGATGCAAATCCTCTTTCGACTTCACAATTATCTTTACGAGGAACAACTACTTTATTGTCTAGTACAGACCCATTGATACTTATAGATGGAATTCCGGGATCATTGGATACCGTTTCTCCTGATGAAATAGAACAAATTGATGTTTTAAAAGATGGATCGGCTGCGGCTATTTACGGTACTCGTGGAACGAATGGGGTTATTCTTATTACGACTAAACACGTGAATGGTGAGGTTCCAACTACAGTTGATGTAAATACATATATATCAGTACAGCAAATTATGAAAAAACTCCCAATGATGACTGCTAGTCAGTATCGTGAAAAAATTGTTGAAGGTGTTACAGGAGGAGCGACTGATTATGGTGGTGATGTAAATTGGTTGGACGAAATAACTCGTACTCCTATTTCTCAAGTTTATAATATTAGTTTGAAGGGAGGGAGTAAAACAACAAATTATGTTGCTAGTTTGGAATATCGTAAATTGCAAGGTATTATAGAACGTTCTGATAACAATATTATTTATCCACGAATAGAGGTAACCCATCGCATGTTTAATGATAAATTGCGGATAAATGCAGGTCTCAATGGCTCATTAAAAAAATATTTTGATGGTGCAGATGGGGGAGGATATAAAACGGATGTGTATTTAGGGGCTTTGCAATTTAATCCCACTGACCCTATAAAAGATGAAAATGGGAATTGGAAAGAAAGGCCTATTAATGATTATCGTAATCCTTTAGCCTTTTTATGGGAATCCGAGGGAGAGAATAAAGAAACTATTTTGCGAATGTTTGCTAATGTGACTTTAAATCCACTAAAAGGTTTAAATATAAAATATACAGCATCAAGAAATACTTTTAATCAGACTCGTGGATATTATGAAACTAAGCAGCATTCTTCAACGACAAAAGATGGAAGAAATGGATATGCATCGCGTGGCACTCGTTATACATGTGACACAATGTCGGAATTGACAGCTCAATATAATCAAGTATTATTTGATAAGCATTATATTACGTTATTGGGAGGATATAGTTGGTTGAAAAATAGTTATGAAGATTATTGGATGCAAAACTGGGATTTCCCTTCAGATGATTATTCGTATAATAATATGTCTGCTGGGCAGGCCTTACGTGATGGAAAAGCTTATGAAGGATCTGTCAAGAAGGAAAATTTGTTAATCGGTTATTTTGCCCGTTTAAATTATAATTATAAAGAGAAGTATATTTTGTCTGCTAGTGTGAGAAGAGAAGGTTCTTCTAAATTTGGTGAGAATCATAAATGGGGAACATTCCCAGCTATTTCAGTTGCTTGGAATATTGGGGAAGAAGAGTTTATAAAAAAAATAAATATTTTATCTAATTTGAAGTTACGTGCAGGATTTGGAATAACAGGGACAGAACCTTCAGAACCTTATATGTCTCTTCGTACAATAACTTTTGACCATTATGCTTATTTTAATAATGCTTGGTTAAAATCTATTTGTCCAAGTTCTAATACAAATCCAGATTTAAGATGGGAAAAGAAAGAAGAATTAAATATCGGCTTAGATTTTGGGATGTTTGACAATCGTTTGAGTGGAAGTATTGATTTTTATCGTAGGGAAACGAAAGATCTAATTTGGAACTATAATGTGCCTTCTCCTCCTTATTTATTTTCCACTATTACAGCAAATGGGGGAACTATACAAAATAAAGGGTTGGAGGTTTCATTACAAGCTATACCGATATTTAGGAAGGATTTTCAATGGAAAACTGCTATAAATTATTCTAGTAATTCAAATAAATTGGTTTCTTTGTCTAATAGTCAATTTGTTGCAGGGACTTATCAAGATGCAGGATGGACAGGAACTCCTATTCAGCAGTATACACATCGAGTTCAAGAAGGAGAACCAATAGGTAATTTTTGGGGTTATAAGACTATTGATGTAGATGAGAATGGTTATTGGATAATAGAGGATGAAAAAGGGCAACCTAAACCTATTGCTGACGCACTTCCTTCAGATAAGAAGATTTTGGGAAATGGATTACCGAAACATTATTTGAATTGGAATAACTCTTTTAGTTATAAGAATTTTGATTTGAGTCTTTCTATGCGTGGTGCCTTCGGATTTCAAATTTGGAATGCAGCAGATGCTTTTCATGGTGTACCTGCAATGTTCGCTGCTGGCTGGAATGTTATGGAGAAAGCTTTTGATCCTGTTTTTGGGAAACGTCCACTTGCAATTGATCAGCCATTGGCGTATGTAAGTTATCATGTAGAAGATGGGGATTATTGGAAAATAGATAATTTAACTTTAGGATATACTTGGAGTATTAATAAATTCTTTATAAAGACAATACGCCTCTTTGGTTCAATATCTAATTTGGCAGTGATAACGGGGTATAGTGGCATTGATCCTGAAACTCCGATTGGGGGGATGGATCCTGGTATTGATAATCGTTATAGATATCCTTCTGCTAGAACATATACGATGGGTGTTTCATTTAAATTTTAAGTATTATGAAAGCGTTAAAAAAAATTTGGATATATGTATTGATAAATTTGATTTGTGTTGTTTCAAGTTGTACTGATGGGCTAAAAGAAAAGGTTTATTCTTCTATAACTCAAGATAGTTATAATTATACAGAAAAAGATTTTGCTGCAGTCGTTGCATGTGTTTATCCTCCTTTGAGGGGAGTTTTTAGTCATACTGGATACTGGACTGCTAATGAAGTATCTGGAGATGCCATTGTATCTCCACCTACGGCAACTGGTTGGTATGATGGCGGACAGTATATGCATTTTCATTATCATGATTGGAATGCAGAGTTGAGTAATATTAAGGAGTTTTGGGATTGGATGTATAGAGGTGCATTGTTAGCAAATAATTCTATAAATCTGATAGAAACAGGTAAGGTTCCAGCACCTTCTGCCGAAGAAAAAGAGTTGGGTTTGATGGAACTAAGAGCAGTAAGAGCTTTTTATTATTGGTTGATATGCGATAATTTCGGAGATGCACCATTAGTGACTACAATGTCAGAAGAACTTCCCGAAAAAAGTTCTCGGAAAGAAATATATGATTTTATTGTTAGTGAATTAGTGGAGGTTATTCCCTTTTTGAGTGAAGAACAAGGAGGCGATATGTATGGACGTATGAATAAATGGGCTGCAAAAACATTACTTGCGAATATCTATTTGAATGCGGAAGTTTACACTGGCGAACCTCATTGGGAAGATTGTCTTACGCAATGTGATGAGATAATTAGAGATAGTCCATGCGAGTTATCTTTTAATTTTAGAGATTCATTCCGGGCTACAGGTGGAGAATCGTCAAAAGAGATTATTTTTGCAATACCTTATGATAAGATTATTGCAACAGGAAATGATATGCATATGAGATCCTGGCAGGCTCAACTAAGGGATAAATTTGAGTTGGAAGCAACCCCTTGGGGAAGTGGTACGACGATGGCGGTTACCCAATTTGCTGATACTTATGATCCAGATGATAGTCGTATTGATGATACTTGGCTTCGAGGACCTCAATATGCAGCTAGTGGAGAAATCTTGAAAGGGGCTTATGATAATGTTGGTGAGGATTTTATTATTGATAAAAATATTCCTGATGCAAATTATGTAAAAGAATTTGAAGGTTGGCGTATGAATAAATTTGAAGTTCTTCCACAAACTCCTACATATTCTGATACTGATTTTCCTTTTTTTCGGTATGCAGAGGTATTATTAATGAAAGCAGAATGTTTATTACGTACTAATCAGCCAGGGGCAGGTGCTTTAGTTTCTCAAGTTAGAGAGAGAGCTTTTCGTGAGCATAAAGAAAAAATAAATATTACAGATGAACAATTAAGAAATGATAATTCTGTTTATCAGTATGGCTACGTAGAAAATTATCAGATAGTAGATTTAGGTAATCAAACTCCAATTCAATTTGGACGTTTATATGATGAATTAGGATGGGAATTTGTTTGGGAGGCTCATCGTAGGCGTGATATGATTCGTTTTGGGACTTTTACTAAAAAAAGTTGGTTATCTCATAAGCCTAAAGGAGATTATCGTACGGTGTTTCCAATACCAGAAGTTGTTTTAGTCTCTAATCCGAAGTTAACTCAAAATCCTGGTTATTTGAATAAAGATTAAAAGAGTATTTATGAGAATAGTACTATATTGCTTAATAATTTATTTCTCTGTAGCAGATTCTTTTGCTCAGCATGTAATGAAGCCTTTAGTAAATAATCAAGTGGAATTATTTTCTTTGGGTGAAGTTCAGATTACTGATGGAGACTTTAGACATATACAAGATTTAGACCATCAATATTTGTTAACATTGGACCCTGATAGATTATTGTCTTGGTTTCGACGCGAGGCGGGTCTTACTCCCAAAGCTCAGCCCTATCCTTTTTGGGAATCTGAGGATGTATGGGGAGGGGGCCCTTTGGCTGGACATATACTTGGTTTTTATATGTCTTCTATGTCTATGATGTATCAGACAACAGGTGACGCTATGATTCTTGATCGGTTGAATTACGTTATGAGTGAATTAAAAGTTTGTCAGGAAGCTCATGGGGACGGATTTTTGTTAGCTACTATCAATGGCAAAAAGGTTTTTGAGGATGTTATAGATGGTGATTTTTCCACGACCAATCCTTGTATCAATAAAACATGGGAGCCCGTATATGTTATGAATAAGATTATGTTAGGTCTTTATGGAGTGTATACACGGTGCAATATACAGGAGGCTAAACCAATATTGATTGGCATGGCAGATTGGTTTGGGTATGAAATTTTAGATAAGCTAAGCCATGAAGATATTCAGAAACTTTTAGTCTGTGAACATGGGTCAATTAATGAATCATATATTCAGGTATATGCTCTTACTGGAAATAAAAAATATTTGGAATGGGCAAAAAAACTGAATGATGAGGATATGTGGATACCTTTGTCTGAAGGAAAGGATATTTTAAATGGTTGGCATGCTAATACTCAGATTCCTAAGTTTACAGGATTTAATGAAGTTTATCGTTATACTAATAATAAGGCGTATAATAATGCTGCTGTGAATTTTTGGGATATAGTTGTAAAGAAACATACTTGGATTAATGGTGGTAATAGTACTGGAGAACATTTTTTTGAGGAAAGTTTATTTGAAAATAAAATCTCTCAAAAAGGTGGACCTGAATCATGTAATTCGGTAAATATGATGCGCTTAACAGAAAAACTATATCAGATGGATGCACGTCCTGAAAGAATTGATTATTATGAAAAAGTATTATATAATCATATTTTAGCAAATTATGATCCAGAACAGGGCATGTGTGTGTATTATACACCAATGCGTCCTGGACATTATAAGATTTATGGGACAAAGTATCATTCATTTTGGTGTTGTACAGGTACAGGGTTTGAAGCTCCAGCTAAATTTGCCCAAATGATTTATGCTTATAAAAATAGTTCATTGTATGTGAATCTTTTTATACCGTCTAAACTTAATTGGAAAGATAGAGGGATAAAACTGACTCAATCTACGGCTTTTCCAGATAAGAATGAATCTGTATTATTGATTCAAACATCTCATGATAGACAATTTGATTTGAATATACGTAAACCATATTGGGCTTTGGATAAAGATTTTCTAGTAAAGGTGAATGGTGAGCAAGTTCAGACTAGGTTGCAAGGAGGATATATAACTATATCACGTGAATGGAAAAATAATGATAGAGTTCAGATCATGTTTAATCCGAAGTTGGAGATTGTTCCATTAAAAGGTAGTAAAAGATATTCTGCTATAGTGTATGGTCCAATAGTATTAGGAACAAAGGTTAATAATACTAATATTTGTAAAGAAGAATTTCGTCATGCCCGTAAAACAGTTGCGGATATTATGATTCCAATGTCTGGTGCACCTGTTTTATTAGGTGATATTAATGAAATTAAGCGTTGTATAATCCGCACTCAAAATGAAGAATTGCAGTTTAAATATACTCCATCTAAACCATTAGAGAGCGTTATTTTATTGCCATATTATAGAATACATTTTAATCGGTACGCTATATATATGATTCATGTTAATAATATGGATGAATATAGAAATACGGTTTGTTACAATCAATCAAAATTGAATGTAGATTCAGTCGCATCTTCTCATAAGGAGGCTGTAGATGCAGTTTATATAGGAGATGTAGATTCTGAACGAATGCATAAAATGGAAGCTGTGAATAGTATTTCAGGCAAGTATGATTATCTTTTATCTTGGCGTCGTGCGTTAGATGGAGGTTATTTCATGTATAATTTGAAAACGATTCCTAGTAAAGAAGTTTTTTTGTACCTTGTTTTTCGTGCAAATGATCAAGAGACTTTTGCTTTTGATATATTGGTGGATGGACAAATTGTAAAAACATTCATTCGTGATAAAAGTACGAATCGTTTATCAACAAGGTATTACAGAGAATTAATCCCTATTCCTCAGGAATTAATTCTTGGTAAAAAAGATATAACAATAAAAATCTCTGCAAAGTTAAAGGAAATGAGTGGAGATATTTTAGACCTTTGTGTAGTTGGTAAATAGAACTCTCAATTTTATTATGTTGTCTTGAATTCATATCTTTGGTTTAATACCCTTTTTAGATATTTCTTTTCGCATAACTAAGAATAGTCTGACCAATTTTATACAATTGGTTGGCTATTCTTTTTGTGAAGAATTTGAGTTTAATTATTTATAGAGTTAATATTGCTGATCATTAGTGTCCAATAAAAATGGACGAGTTAAAAATTTAATCAAATAGTCCTTCAAAAAGGGGACAATCGAGTTCTTTGACATCATTGAAATTAGTCTTATCGAACAGATCACGTAAGTGGGTTTTGTCCGTTAGAGAGATACTTAGAATCTGCAAAACTTCGTAAATTAAGCGTTTCAATTGCATATCGTGTTGAACTATAGCTACGAGACAGTAAGTAATGATCGCCACACTGATTTGAATGCGGACAGCGTTTTCTGTTGTACCCCAGAACCTCTTTATTTTAAGGTGTTGCTTTAGCCATTTGAAAAAGAGCTCGACCAACCACCTTTTCTTATAGAGATTGGCAATATCCAATGCAGAGACATGTGTTGCATTCGTTAGGAAAGTAAACTCACGGTCATCCTCTTCATCGTAGTAACGAATGAGTCGGAATAACTCGGGATATTTCTTCTCTGAGAGATATCCGGTCAGTTTCACTTCAGCATCGGTCAGTACATACTTAGGCATCCTGCGCTTCCATTTAACCGTTGTACATTTCAAGTTCGTCTTAGCTCTGACAACGAAAAAGGAACCTGT
>UMLC01016865.1_pt1 | contig 11000 bp, 9 predicted proteins | sample 1966451 | NCBI WGS metagenome assembly UMLC01 (sample SAMEA4836193, study PRJEB28245) | human gut metagenome | biome: gut microbiome; material: fecal sample | place: Denmark | collected 2008
TGTGGAGAAAAAACACTGACGTATTTTTTACTGGCTCACTGCCGTGAGAGGCATTTTGAGGATCTGACCGACGAAAATGACCGAGGGGGACTTGACGGTGTCCTTATTCAGATCATAGATCTCAGTCCAGCGGTTGCCATTGCCGAGCTGCTTGCTGGCGATCTTCCACAGACTGTCGCCGGAGACGACGGTGTAGGTATCGCTGCTCGCGGGCTGGGAGGGCTTCTCAGGCTGCGTGGGCTGGGTGGGCTCGGCGGAGGTGCCGCTGCTCACAAGCGTGGTGCGCGGGTCGTTGCCCGTGTAGCGGTAGAGCGGGAAGTTCATGGTCGACTTGTCATAGTCGATCTGCTTGTACTGATAGAGCGTGCCGTCGTAGCCGTTGGAGTCGGTGACGTCGGGCTCGCAAAGCATGGCGATGACGTTGCTGGCGACCTGATCCATCGGGAAGACATAAGCGCCGCTGGCGAAGGTCACGTCGGCGGTGTCGCGCAGGCCGGCCTCAATGCCCTTGGCCTTGCCGTTCACCATGTAGTCGCCGACATAGTAGTACTGCTGGAGGCTTGCGGTGGTACCGGCGTTGAGCTTGTAGTACTCAGCGCCCTGATTGTCCATGATGTAGAGGATCTTCTCAATGTTGGCGGTGTCCGCGGGAATGACATAGGCGGTCGGGCGGACGCGGCTGCGGGTCAGAGTGTCGTTCAGGGAAAGGGGAGACGCCTTGCTGACCTTCTCACTGCCGTCGGCGACGCTGTACTGCACGGTCGCGGCGGTGTAGTCGGTCAGAGTCTTGCCGGACTTGGTCTGATAGAGGGCGAGAACGTCGCTTTCCTCATAGGTCTTGCCCTTGGCGACAACATCGGCACGGGCGGCGGCGACCGCCTTCATGATCTCGTCGGCGTGCTCGGCGGCATAGGTGATGTAAGAGGTGGTGGCAACTTCCTGAGAGAAGACGCGGCGCTCAAAGTTCTGGCGGCCGGCGCCGATGCCGCGCGTCTCAATGAGGAAGGAAACCGCATTGAACAGGCCGAAGTAGGCGCGGCCGATGGGGTTATTGACGGTGGTGCCGTAGTGATTGACGCGCAGGCCGGCGTTCGTAGCGTCGGAGAAGGCGCGCTTGGCCATGTCGAGACCGATCTTCGTCACGGCGGGGTTGTTGTTCAGGCTGGTGGCGGGGGTGGTCTCAAGATCGTCCGCATTCTCCATGTATTCACCGGCGCTCGTCCAGTCGTCGTTGTAAGCGCCGTAGAAGGTGAACTCATGCGTGTCGAGGACAACCTCGCTCATGAACAGGCGGTAGGCGGTGTGCAGCTGGGCAAGCTCGGCTGCCTTGAGGGACATATGGTCGCGGTTCATATCAAAGCCGTCGTAGGTGGCGCGGCTGAAGAGATAGGAGCCGTCGGGATTGATGCGGGGGACGATGACAATGTTGATCTTGTCGAGCAGCGCCTTGTAGGCGGGATCGTTGACAAAGTTGTCGATCATCACGAGCGCGCCTTCACCGGCGGCGGGCTCATTGGGGTGGATCTGCGCCTGATACCAGACGTTCAGCTTGCCGTTGCCCTTGACGATCTTGGCGGCCTCGGCGAGCGTGGCGTTCGCGGGGATCTCGGAGGTGGTGAAGAGTGCCAGGGGGAGGTCATACTTGTAGTTCGGGGTCGTACCGGCAGAGTAGAGATGCATGGTGCCGGAAGCGGCGTCCATCTTCTTGAGGAAGGCCATCAGCTCTTCCTGAGAGGTGAACTCGTTGGCGGCGTGCTTGCCGTCGAAGGCGGGGGTGGTGTAGTTCTGCGGCTCGAGGGCGAAGTGCTTGTTGATCTCCTCAGGCCAGAAGATAAGCATACTGTCGCGGAGGTCTACCTTATAGGAGGCGGGGGCCTTCTCCGGCTTGATGGTCGGCTCGAAGCCGTTGCCGCCGAGCTTGCCGCCGATGACGGAAAGCTTCTTCACGCCGGCGGTGAGGTCGGCCTCGGTCACGTTGAAGAGCTGGAGAATGTTGTAGTAGCCGGTGCCGTGCACATGGTAGGCATAGGTGCCGGGAGCGGTGACGACGTAGCTGCCGTCAGCCTGCGGGGTGATCGCTTCGAGCTGGGAGAAGATCTCTTCTTCCTTGGCATAGCTGTCTGCGGGGTAGCCCTTGTAGACTTCGAGACTGACGACCTTGGAGGATTCGTAGTTGGCGGAATAGTCAAATTCCAGTTTTGCGCTTTTCTCTGCTGCGAGCGTGCTGGTCATCAGCATCGTGACGACCATCGCGAGAGTCAGCAGACAGCTCAGGGATCGCTGCATCATTTTTCTCATAGCTTCTTTTCTCCTTCTTAAAAACTGTCGGTACCGGAACATCATGCACAAACGGAAGAGAATTTACCCGTTGATTCCTGTTGACAATACCGATTTGGATAAGTAAACTGTAACTATTAAAGTCGCCTTTAAGTCAATAGGTTTTCGCGCGGTTATCTTAACAGTTTTTTAAGGAGATTTTCGTATGCCTTATACAATCGGAGAAGTGGCACGCATGATGAATATTGCCCCATCGACCCTGCGCTACTATGAAAAGGAGGGGCTGCTGTCTCTCGGTGTGCGCGCCAGCAATGGGCAGCGAACGTACACAGACGACGATATTGCAACGCTTTCAATCATCGAGTACCTGAAATTCTGCGGTCTTCCGCTCAAGGAGATTCGCTCGTTCCTGCCGCTCATCCGGCCCGGCGGAGAGACACTCAGCGCCCGCCGCGACATCCTTGCCAAAGAGCGCGACAACGTCCGCGCGCAGATTGCGGCGCTGCAAACGAAGCTCGAACGTCTGGAATTCAGCTGCTGGTTCTACGAGACCGCGCAGCAGTACGGTTCGGTTCTGCCGCTGTATGAATTTTCAGAGGAGCACTTTCCTCCGGAACATCGCAATGTCCTGCGGGAGAGCTTTCACCTGCCGTTGACGCACGTGCGCACAAAGCTCGAATGGTGATAAAAAAGGGAGCCCTGAGACATACCGTCTCAGGACTCCCTATATGTCGATCCTTATTTCTTTTTGTCCGCTGTGCCCCACGGGTGGCACTGGTAGGACTGCTCCTCGCTCATGCCGAAGTAGCGCAGGTCCGTGCGCCCGTACTGGTCGCCCCAGGTGACGTCGATGTGGTACTGCGTGCCGTCCAGCGTCGCGAGCGTCCAGATGTGGCTGTTGTTAAAAAGCGAGGTGCACTCGATGCCCTCGAGCTTCAAGAGCAGGTTGTAAGCGCCCGTGTAGCCGTCGCACACGGCAAGGCCGCTGACAAGCGCGCCGTAGGCAAGATGGCTCGCGGAATCGTCTGCGGCGGCGTTATCGTAGCGGCAGTGGTCGCACAGCCATTGAAAATACGTGCGCGCGATCTCATACTGGCTCATGTCGTAGCTCAGCGTGCCGCTCTCCCAAAGGGAGTCGTGGACCTTGATCGCGGCGGCGAGCGCCTTGGCGCGGTACGATTCGAGCGTTTTGGCCGTACAGGCGGTGGACGAAAACGTGAGTACGACCTTGCCTGTCGAATACGAGCGGCAGGAGACGGCGTTGTACATCTGCTCGCAGTATGTTTTGACACAGGAGGTGAACGCCTGCGTCAGCGCGCTGGCGGTGGCGGTGGTGAGGGCCTTGGAGTAGTTCAGCGTGATCGTGTGCTCGCCGCGCGCGAGCATATTGCGAACCAAACCGTCGATGGCGGCGGTGTCCTTGGCCGACGTCGGGAGCGATGTGCTTGCCGGCGCTTTGACAAGGCTTGCGAGCGTCGCAGTTTTCACGGAGTGATACGGCGCGACCGTCCACGTGAGCGTCAGGCGCGTTTCAGGTTTGACAACGCGCGTCAGAAGCGCCGCAATTTCCGCACGGCTGACGCTGCGGTCGGGATAAAAGCTGCCCTTTGCGTCCATGCCGGAGAGCAGCCCACGGCGGTACATCAGCAGAATTTCGCTGCGGTAGGGCGTTTTGTCCGTCACGTCGGCGATGTAGTCGCGGCTCGCGTAGGCCGAGGTGACGAGCGAGGCGTTGGGCTCGGTGTACCATTCCTCCGGCACGGCGAAGGCAAAGATGCCCGCCATCTGCGCGCGCGACGCGGGCAGGAGGTAGAAGCCCTCAAAGCTGTTGTCGAGCAAATTCTGGCTCTTCAAATACGAGACATACGGCGCATACCACGCCTCATTCTCCTTCGCTGTGGGGATGACCGCGTCGCTGCCGGTCGTGTAGATGGCGCGCAGCCGCGCGGCAATGGTCAAAAGCTCGGCGATCGTCACATTGCCGCTTGGCGCAAAGGAATCCTCGCCGCGGCCGTTGAGTACGCCGTATTCATAGGCCGAGACGACCGAGGGGGCGAACCAGTCGCCGCCTTTCACGTCGGCAAACTGGCCCTCATAGACGCGAAGCAGCACGAACGGGGTGCTGTCTTCGCTCGTCGTCTCCTCCTGCGCGGGAGCGGCAGTGTCCTGCGCGGGCTCCTCGCTGTAAGAAAAGGCGCTGATGCTCAGCGCAAGCGCGAGCGCCGCGACAAGCAGCGCAAAGCGGAACTTCATGGCGTTTGCTCTCTCTTTCTCACATTCTCAGAATTTTGCGGAATTACGGGACTAAAATGTTCTGCTCGTCGGCGGTGATATCCGTAGCGTAGGGGTTGAGCATCGAATTCGTCATCTCGAGTACCTGCTCGGGATAGAGCGTGTAGAAGGACTTGCCCTTGTACCAGCCCGCGCCGTCGCCGGGGAGCGTGGCAAAGCTGATGGCGTCCGTCCCGCCCATGGAGAGCGCCTGGTTGGCGAGCCACACGAGGTTGCCGAGCGTCAGGTCGGTCTTGACATATTTTAAGAACGTTTCCGCCATCGCGGGGACATTTTCGAGCTTCATCAGCTTCTGCGCCACGGTCTTCAAAAACGCCTGCTGCGTGCCGATGCGGCCGATATCCTGCCGCCCGCCGTAGGCGGGCTTATACTTGTCGGAGTTGTGGCGGAAACGCACGACCTCCATAGACTGCTGGCCGTCCAGGTGCTGGAGACCGGCCTTGAAGTGAATGTGCAGGTCTTGGTAGGGGTCGTCGTAGTCCATATCCTCGGGCACGTCGAAGTCGACGCCGCCGATCTGGTTGATGAGCGCGATGAAGCCCTTTAAGTCGACGGAGACGTAAAAGTCCACGGGGACGCCGAGCATATCCTCGATGTTGCTGCGCAGCTTTTCCGTGCCGCCGTTATTGTAGGAGGAATTGAGCTTGCGGCCGTTGCTCATCAGCGTGTCGCGCGGCAGGCTGACGACGTCGATCTTCTTGTTCTCCGCGTCAAAGCGCACGAGCATGTTCGTGTCGCTGCCGCCGGCGTCGTTGTCCACACCGTAGGCGAGGATCGTATAGCAGTATTTTTTGCGCTCTTTGCCGTTAGAAATGGTTTGAATGGCGTCGCTGTCCTCCGCCGTGCCGTCCTGCTGCGTCTGCTGGTCTTCACCGTCCGTGACGGGCTCAGGCGCGCGCACGACGTACTTGACCGTCGCCACAATGGCCACGGTCAGGAAAAGAAGCGACAGAAGCGTGACGACCGCGCGCTCACCGCGATTTGCGCGTTTCTTCTTTTTCTTCGGCCTGCGGCGCGGCTCGCTTTCGCGGCCGATGCTTGGCTCGTAATAGTCCTGCTTTCTCATCTTGTTGCTCCGTTCTTTTTTTCTTTTGGTTTACAATAACGGTATTCTACCCTGCGCGGCGGAATTGTGCAAGAGTAATTTTGCCGCGCAGGAGGCGCACTCTTTATGTTAGACGCAAAAAGTCGAAAAAAGTTTCAAAATCCCTTGTATTTTTTTCGCGTGGCCATGCCGCCGCGGATGTGGCGCTGGGCCTTGTTGACCTCCAGCACCTCCTTGACCTGCAAGTATAGGCTGCGGTTGAACTGCGGCAGGCGGTCCTGTAAGTCCTTGTGCACGGTGGACTTGCTCACGCCGAACTTTTTTGCCGCGGCGCGCACGGTGGCGCGGTTTTCGATGATGTAGGCGGCCAGCGCGCAGGCGCGCTCTTCCATGTTACCCTTCATGCAGCACACTCCTGACTCATGTTGCTCCATCTATATGCGTGCAGAAGGGGAATATGCGCATCGGGAATGAATACGCGGCAAAAACGTTGTGCAAAGCGGTTCAGGCGTGTTATAATTTCTTTGTCTACACCAAAGACGGCACAAACGAAACGACAGGGAGGTCCTGCATGGAAAATAAACTCATCCGCAGCAAATACTTTTTATACCTGACCGAATTTTTTGCCGGTATGTCCGTCATGGCGGTCGAGCTCGGTGCGAGCAGGCTCATGGCCCCGTACTTCAGCTCGTCGCAGATCGTGTGGACCGTTATCATCGGCGTCATTATGATCGCGATGGCCATCGGCAACGTCTGGGGCGGCAAGCTCGCCGACAAGAGCGCGACGCCCGATAAGCTCTACCGCCGCCTCATCATCGCGGCCATCTGGATCGCGCTCATCCCGTTTGTGGGACGGTACCTGATCGCGGGCATCTCGCTGCTGCTGGCGCTTTTTGTGACGAAAAACTTCCTCGTCTGGGCGGCGCTCGCGGCGTGCCTTGTGATCTTCGCGTTCCCGTGTGTGCTGCTCGGCACCGTCACGCCGTCGCTCACGCGCTTCACGGTCGACAATCTCGACGACACGGGCAAGACCGTGGGCAGGCTCAACGCGCTCAACACCATCGGCAGCATCATCGGAACCTTCGTGCCGACGTTTGTGACGATCCCCGCCGTCGGCACGGCGGCAACGTTTTTGATCTTCTCCGGTGTGCTCGCGGCCATCGGCATCGCGTACTTCGTGTTCGAGAAGAAAAAGAGCGTGCCGGGGATCGTCTCCGTCCTTTTGATCGCTGGACTGTGCTTTGCCCTGCCGTCTTACAGCTTCGCCTTCTGGCAGAGCGACATCACGCTTGAGGACGAGTCCATCTACAACTATTTGCAGGTGCAGGATGACGCGAAGCGCACGACGCTCTCGACGAACGTGCTCTTCGGTGTGCAGAGCGTGCAGGTCAAGGGCGACGCGCTGACGGGCATGTACTATGACTACGCGCTCGCCGCGCCCTGCATGGCGGGCATGGACGGCACGGACAGCGAAAACCGCAGCGTGATGATCCTCGGCATGGGCTCTGGCACGTACGCGAGCTACTGCACGCGCTATTTCCCCGGCGCGAGTGTGCAGGGCGCGGAGATCGACAAAAAAATTGCCGACATCGCGACGGACTACTTCGGACTTCCAGGCAGCGTGACCGTCGCGGTCGAGGACGGGCGCGCGTACCTTGCCGCGTCGAAGGAGAAGTTTGACGTCATCATGGTGGACGCCTATCAGGATATCACCATCCCGTTCCAGCTCTCGAGCGTCGAGTTTTTCAATGAAGTGCAGGCACATTTGAAGCCGAACGGCGTGATGGTCGTGAACCTCAACATGACGTCCGCGGAGAACGGCTCGATCAACGAATACCTCTGCGACACGATGGCGAGTGTCTTCAAGCACACCGTCACCGTGCCGGTGAGGGGCAACACGAATACCGAGGTCTTCTGCACGAACGCGGATGACTGGGAGGAGACGTTCCTGCGCAGCATCGCAAAGCTCAAGGACAGCGACTATGCCGATATGATGCGCACGGTGTACTCCAAGCTCACGCCCTATGAGGGCGGAAGCTGCATCCTGACGGACGACAAGGCCCCTGTCGAGGTGTTGGGCATGCGCGTGCTCGACGAGCTCATCGGCGATGAGCTCAACTACTATAAAGACGAGCTGAGAACCGGCGGCCTGTCCGCACTGATCGGAAATTGAAAACAAAAAGAATCCCGCGCCCACGGCGCGGAATTCTTTTCAGGGTAGAGAGCCTCGCAGAGTATTTACCCGCAAGGGGTACGCAACATCCGTAAGGCAGCAAAGCTGCCAACGGCCGGCCAGGTGCCGCGCACGGCACGAAATAAATTCAAATCGGTTTTCCGCCGCGACATGTGCGCCCTCCAGAGGGGCTTCTCTTGCCCGCTGCGGGGCAATTCACCTTCTGGCAGAAAACTCTTTGCGCGAAGTGGAAACCGGCGAAGTGCCGCCAGCGGCGGAAACAGCAAGTCGGTTTCGAGGAAGCGGCACGATTGGCGCGCCTGCAAGGGCGCGGGAATCGTAGTGCCGCAACGGTGTAAGGTCGAATTGTCCGCTTTTAGCGGACAACCGAGGCACAGAACGCAGCGAAACCTTCTCAAAAAAGTGGCTTTGCCACTTTTTTGATTACAAAATCAGCATCAGCACAGGGATCACGACGAAGCACGCAATCGTGGAGAGCGCCGCGCCCTGCGCGGCGAATTCCTCGTCCGCGCCGTATTCCGCGGCGGCGACGACCGTCTGCGTCACGACCGGCATCGCCGTTTCGACGATGAGCACGTCGTGAGCAAGGCCCGTCACGCCGAACGCCCTGCACAGCGCGACCGAGAGGGCGGGCGCGAGCAGGAAGCGGAAGACCATCGCAATGCCTAAGTCGCGGTCGAGCCGGACATTTTTGAGCCCGATGTCGTGGATGATATAGCCCGTGAGCAGCAGCGCCAGCGGCGTGACGAGGTTGTTCATATAGCGGCAGTAGCTCATCACGAGCGAGGGGAGCCTCACTTCAAACCACACGAGCGCGAGGCCGACGAAAACGGCGATGACGGCGGGCGTGGTCAGGAATTTCTGGAGCATCCTGAGGTCAAAGCCGCGGCTCTCGCCCGACCAGCGCACAAGCGAGAGAAACAGCAGCTGGACAAAGCTGGTGTTGATGAGGTAGTAGAGCATGACGTAGGGCGTGCAGGTGTCGCCAAAGAGCTCGGTGCACATCGCAAGGCCGACGAAGATGGCGTTCGACACCGAGCACATCATCATAAAAACGCCGAGCTTTTTGCGCGGCAGCTTCAAGAGCCTGCCGACGAGCAGTGACAGGATCGTGATGACCACGGTGCCGAGCAGCGGCACGAGCAGAAAGCTGCCCGACTGAACCAGAAGATCACGGGTCAGGTTATTCGTCAGCCCGTAGACTGACATGCAGGGGATGGCGACAGAGAGCGTGAACTTGCCGATAAAGGCCTTGGCCTGCGGGCCCATCCAGCCCCTGGCCGCGCAGAAATAGCCCGTCGCCGTCAGCAGCAGGATGATGGTGACGGAAGAGACCGCGTGCAGAAATCCTTCCATGGTGTGACCTCGGTGTTAAGAAATAGTTACACCAGTATAACACGCCTGCGGCAAAAGACAAGAGACGAAAAAGACGGTTGCAATGCCGGTTCGGATACGCTATGATGGGCGAAGATGAGCGCGCAGTGCGCGCCCGGAGAAAAAGAGATCGAGAACTTTGAGAGGAGTTTTGTTTTTATGAAAGCAGCGCTCGTGATTATGGCGGCGGGCATGGGCTCGCGCTACGGCGGCAATAAGCAGGTGGACGGCATCGGTCCGAACGGTGAAATTTTGATGGAATACTCCATTTTCGACGCGCTGCGCGCGGGCTTTACGAAGGTGGTCTTCATCATCAAGCCCGACATGCGCGACTTGATGGAGAACATGGTCGGACATCACCTTGCCGCGCGCAAAACGGCGGACGGGGACAATGTCGAGGTTTGCTACGCGTATCAGGATTTTTCGAGCGTGCCCGATTTTTACACGGTGCCGTCTGATCGCGTCAAGCCGTTCGGCACGGTGCACGCGCTTTTATGCGCGCGCGAATTTGTGCACGAGCCGTTCGTCGTCATCAACGCCGACGACTATTACGGCGTGGACGCGTTCAAGACGATCTACGCAGAGCTCTCAAAGCTCGCCGAAAGCGGCGAGGGCACGATGGTCGGATACGACCTCTGCAACACCGTGAGCGAGCACGGCACGGTCACGCGCGGCGTGTGCCATGTGAACGAACAGGGGATGCTCGACCGCGTGGTCGAAACGTTCCACCTAAAGCCCTGCGCCGACGGCAAGATCCGCGACATTCAGGAAAACGGCGACGGCCCGGTCTACGCGCCCGAGACGCCGGTCTCGATGAACTTCTGGGGCTTTACGCCGTGGCTGTTTGAAAAGCTGGACGCGTATTTTAAGGATTTCCTCCGCGCGCTGCCCGACGGCGAGCTCAAAAAAGAGTGCCTGCTGCCGAGCCTGATCGGCGAGCTCATCGACCGCGGCGAGCTCAGTGTCTCCGTTCTGCGCTCGAGCGCGCGCTGGTTCGGCATGACGTATCACGAGGATAAGGAAATGGTGCAGCGCGAGCTTCAGAAATTACACGACGCGGGCGTGTACCCCAAAACGCTGCGCGCGTGAGCGAGACAAATCGAAAAAATCTGCCGCCTCCGGACATACTAAGTCCGGAGGTGATTTTTATGCCGCGAAAAGACCCTGGCATGCCGTATGACCTGGCGCCGATGCTCAAGGCGCGCTTCGGCCAGCCGGACGACTGCGCCGATCTTGTCAACAAGTACGGCACCTATAACATCCAGCCGACGTCGGACACGGAAAATCTGTTCCCGCTCATCGCGCCGGGCCTTCCTGAGCAATGGAAGCGCATGGCGGTCGGCAAGAAGGACGTTGAAAACTTGCAATAAAGCAAACGGGAGGGAGACGCGTATCGCGTCTCCCTTTTTCTTCTCCAAAATCCCTGAAACGGCAAGGGAAAATGGGCTTTTTCCCAAAAAGCAAAAAAGATACATACAGGTTCGACAAAAAAGTGAATGACAAAATGGAGAAATTTATTGCTGGTATACAAATTGAGAACGTTGCTGGCACTTGCTTTACTGCTGAATTCGTATAAAGTAAAGGCAAGAGCTGTCTGCCGGGGAAGCGGCTATGAGAGAGACCGCCTTCCGGCCCGACTTGCCAATATGAAGGAGGAGAGAGAATGGAAACCAAAAGTAACGCGAAACTGAAAGCTCTGTTCATCATCCCGTCGATCACTGGTATCATCCTGTTTATGATCCCGGTGAAGAATGCTGACGGCGATTGGACCGTTGTGGTCAAGATCCTTGCCGACATCATCTCGGGCTACATCGGCGG
>UMLC01000057.1_pt1 | contig 10828 bp, 9 predicted proteins | sample 1966451 | NCBI WGS metagenome assembly UMLC01 (sample SAMEA4836193, study PRJEB28245) | human gut metagenome | biome: gut microbiome; material: fecal sample | place: Denmark | collected 2008
AACGGCGAAGTTGGCGCAGGCTCTCTTGCAGGACGCCTTGAAGCACTGGCAAACCTTGCTTTCCAGGATGGCATTGTTGTTGTTGAAACCGTAACTCTGCCGAAAGATTCCGTAATCAAGCTTGAATTTGCCGAAGACCTCAGCAGCAAAACCGCAAAAGTAGGCGATGTTGTAAAATACAAAGTTGCCGACAATGTTTTTGTTAATGATGTGCTGGTACTGCCGAAAGGCGCTGAAGGCGTTGGCAAGGTAACCAAGGTTGTAGGCCCGCGTATGTTCGGCCAGGATGCCCGCATCGATGTTGACTTTGGCTTTATTTACGCTATTGATAATACCCGCGTTAAAGTATTCCTCGGTGATGTTGCCAAACAGGCAGCCGAAACCGTTGCCGGAGCACACGGTGCCGCTATCGGCGGTATGGTAGTGCTTGGCCCGGTAGGTATTATCGGCGGTGCTTTTGTGACCGGTAAATCCGTAAATATTCCGGCAGGTTCCACTACCTTTGTACAGGTTAAAGCCGATACCGATATTCAGGGTATGGTTTATCAGGGCAGCAATTAATTAAATAACGGTAAAAATAAACCCCGTTGTCAGTTCTTTGGCAACGGGGTAATTTTTTGTTTAAAATTTTATTCGGCGGTAGCCAGCATTAATTTAATGCGGTTTTCCTGATTTACTTTAGAAGCGCTGGAATCGTAGTCAATAGGCAGGATATTGGCATTTTCGGCAATTTCCTTGATTTTGTTAAGCATGCCGCGCCCGGCTATGTGGTTAGGCAGGCAGCCGAAGGGCTGTGCGCAGATGATGTTGTTGTAGCCGTTTTTGGCAAGTTCCAGCATTTCGGCTGTTAAAAGCCAGCCTTCGCCCATGTTGTTGCCGTAGCCTATAACGCCTTTGGCAAGCGCTTTGGTTTCTTCGTAAGAAGCGGGCGGCTTAAAGGGCGGGGTGGAAAGTGCGGAAAGCATGATTTTTTCGAGGCGTTTTAAATAAAACATTGCCATTTTGGAAATGCCGTATTTAAAAAATTTGCCGCCATACAGTTTGTAATCCGTTAAATAAGTATCGGCGCAGTACATAATAAAGTTCAGCAGCCCCGGCAGCATGTATTCGCAGTTCTGCTTCTGTAAAAACTGCTCCAAATTGTTGTTGCCAAGCCCTGCGTATTTAATGTAAATTTCGCCGACAATGCCAACTTTTATTTTATGCTCCGCTTTTTGCGGCAGGGGGGCAAAGTCCTCCGCCAGAGCGCGCGAAAGCTGTTTCATGGTCCCGGTAGCCTGCGCTTTGCCTTCCATAAAGGCGGTTTCAAGCCTGTTCAGCCATTTGCCTGCCAGTTCGTCCGCCGCGCCTTTAATGGTTTCGTAGGGGCGGGTTTTGTTGGCAAGGTACATTAAAGTGTCGCCGTAAATAATGGCGGCCATAAATTTTTTTATCATGGCAAGGTTAAGCTCAAAGCCGGGCTGTTCGTTCATGCCGTTTACATTAAGGCTGATGATTGGCACATTGCCGAGCCCTGCTTTTTCCATGCCTTTGCGCAGAAGGTATATATAATTGGAAGCGCGGCAGCCGCCGCCTGTCTGGCTGAGCATAACGGCCGTTTTGCTGAGGTCGTATCTGCCGCTTTCCAGCGCGCTTATAATCTGACCGATAACAAGCAGCGCCGGGTAACATATATCGCTGTTAACGTATTTCAGCCCTGTTTCAATAACGTTGCGGCCGGTGTTCTGTAAAATTTCGGCTTTGTAGCCGCAGCTTTGCAGCGCGGAACGCAGCAAGGCAAAATGAAACGGCAGCATATTCGGCACAAGTATGGTGTGCGTAGCTTTCATTTCTTTGGTAAAAACCGGTAGCACAGTTTCTGACATAAAAATTGCTCCTTCAAAAATTATTTCAGCATTCAAAGCCCAGTGCCGCAAACAGGCTGCGCAGCCTTATGCGTGCCGCACCAAGGTTTTCAATGTCATCAATTTTTATCTGGGTGTAAATTTTGCCGCTTTCTTCCAGTATGCGGCGGCATTCGTCAGCCGTAATGGCATCGCAGCCGCAGCCGAAGCTTACAAGCTGAACAAGGTTCATGGCAGGGTTCTGCGCGGCAAATTTAGCGGCGGCATACAGCCTGCTGTGATAGGTCCACTGGTTTAAAACTTCCAGGTCTTTGTTCAAATCTTTGCGGTTAATATTGCCGCTTACAGAGTCTTCGCTGATTAAAGCAGCTCCCAGCCCGGTAATAAGGCGGTCTATGCCGTGGTTGATTTTTGGGTCGGTATGGTATGGGCGCCCTGCAAGGATAATAACCGGCATGTTTTTGCTTAAGGCTTCTTCGGTTATTTTTTTGCCCTGTTCCTTAACGCGGGCTTCAAAATCCCGGTAAGCCTTAAATGCGGGGGTAAGCGCGTTTTTAATTTCCGCACTGCTTAAATCCGTGTAAACGGGGTTCAGCATTTTGTATAATTCTTTGGCCAGCAGTTTTTTGTTCAAAAGGCCAAGGTAATCGTAAAAGAAGTGAATATTTTTTAATTCTTCGATGTTTGCCGCCAAAACTTCGGGGTAGTAGGCAACAACCGGGCAGTTATAGCAGTTCTGCGCTGTGTCCTCATCAACATTGTAGGTCATGCAGGGGTAAAAAATGCTTGTAATGCCCTGCGCCAGCAGCCATTTTATATGGCCGTGCATCATTTTGGCCGGGTAACATACCGTGTCGCTCGGAATGGTGTTCTGGCCTTTCTGGAAAATGGTTTTGTCATAAATGGGGCTGGTAATTACTTCAAAGCCCAGCTCCGTAAAAAAGGTATGCCAAAACGGCAGCAGTTCGTACATATTAAGGCCGAGCGGCAGTCCGATTTTGCCGCGCCTGCCGGGTACGGGCTTAAATTCTTCCAGTAACTGCAGCTTGTAGCGGTAAAGGTTCAGGCTGTCGTTGGGCGCGCAGTGCGTAACCGGGCGTTCGCAGCGGTTGCCGCTTATATAGGGTTTGCCGTCAGCAAAGATATTTACCGTTAAGTGGCAGTGGTTGCTGCATAAACCGCAGGTAACGGATTTAACCGTATGTGAAAAAGTGCGCAGCTGTTCCGCTTTAAGCAGCGCGGAATCCTGCGGATGCAGTTTGCGGCGTTCCTGTGCATATAAGGCTGCGCCGTAAGCACCCATTAAACCTGCTATACCGGGGCGCACAACCTCAAGGTTCAGTTCCTGCTCAAAGGCACGCAGCACGCAGTTGTTTAAAAAGGTACCGCCCTGCACAACAATGTGTTTGCCAAGGTCATCAGGCCCGGAAGGGCGTATAACCTTAAAAAGTGCGTTTTTAACAATGCTTATGGAAAGCCCGGCGCTGATATTGGCAACGGAAGCCCCGTCTTTCTGCGCCTGCTTTACGTTGCTGTTCATAAATACGGTGCAGCGGCTGCCAAGGTCAACCGGTTTATCGGCAAAAAGGCCTATTTTGGCAAAATCTTCTGCGCTGTAACCGAGGATGCCGGCAAAAGTCTGTAAAAAGCTGCCGCATCCGCTGGAGCATGCTTCGTTTAAAAAGATGTTGTCGATGCAGCCGTTATGTATTTTAAGGCATTTAATGTCCTGTCCGCCGATGTCAAGAATAAAATCGACTTCCGGCAAAAGGCTTTTTGCAGCAATAAAATGCGCCATGGTTTCCACAATGCCGTAATCGGCGTGAAAGGCATGTTTTATAAGTTCTTCGCCGTAGCCCGTAACGGCAGCGGCAAGTATTTTACAGTTGGGGTATTTTTCGTAAAATCCGCTCAGGTAATCGCGCACGGCGACAACCGGGTTGCCTTTGTTGCTCTGGTAAAAAGAATCAAGCAGCTTGCCGTCCGGAGCAACTACGGCAATTTTTATGGTTGTGCTGCCGCTGTCGATGCCGAGATAGGCTTCCCTGGCGGCTGCAATATCGCCGCGCTGAACATTGTCGCGGTTGTGGCGCGCAACAAAGGCGTCATATTCTTCAATATTTTTAAACAGCGGCGGCAAATGCTCAAACTGACGGTTGGCATCCGCAGCGTGCATTTTTTCCGCCAGCGTGGTAAGGTCTACGGTGTGTTCGGCACAAAAAGCGCAGCCCATTGCCACATAATATAAGCTGTTTTCGGGGCAGGTGCCCTGTAAATTTAAAATTTTGTCAAAGCTGGCGCGCAGGCAGCCAAAAAAGGTCAGCGGGCCGCCAAGGTAAAGCACGTTGCCTTTAATGGGGCGGCCTTTGGCAAGGCCTGTTACCGCCTGGCTGGCAACGGCGTCAAAAATGCTTGCGGCAAGGTCGTTTTTTTCCGCGCCCTGGTTTAAAAGGGGCTGAATGTCGCTTTTTGCAAATACGCCGCAGCGGCTGGCAATGGTGTAGCGTGTTTTGGCGGTGGCTGCCAGTTTGTCAAGTTCTTCGGCCGGTACGTTCAGCAAAGAAGCCATCTGGTCGATAAAAGCCCCTGTGCCGCCTGCACAGCTGTCGTTCATGCGGGCGTCAAAATGCCGCCCTAAAAATAATATTTTAGCATCTTCGCCGCCCAGTTCAATAACAACGTCCGTATCCGGGTTAAGGCGTTCCGTACATATTTTTTCTGCAAAAACTTCCTGCACAAACTGCACGCCGCAGCTTTCGGCAACGCCAATGCCTGCGCTGCCGCTGATGGCAAGACGTGCTGTTTTAAGCCACGGCATCTGTGCGGCAAGTTCTTCGAGTATGGTTTTTATGGTTTCCGTAATGCGGCTGGCATGACGGGCATATTTACTGAAAAGCAGTTTTCCGGCATCATCCAGCACGGCTATTTTTACAGTGGTGCTGCCGATATCCAAACCTATCTGCATATAAAATCCTCCATTTAGGAATGACTTTTGCTAATTAATAAAAAATATTGTTTTTAAAATTGCGTCTGCTTTCTATGATAACACAAGTTTAAAATATTTTCCAGTATTTTATTTCTCAAAAGCATATTGTTGAACTGAAATGCGTAATGGTTAGCTTTTGCTTACATCATACTATATATTACACCAATTATTTTATTTGTAAATATTTTTACTGCAAAAGTTCAGCAGGCGTTTGTAAAAATTTATACTTAAAAAGCATATAAAACAGCCAAATTAAGTATTTGTTTTTAACAATAGCGTTTTTTATAATAAATTTGTTAAAGCGGCTTTAATTATAAAAATTTAAAGGAGAAACTGCATTGTTAAAATCAAACGGTAATTTAATGATATTTATTTTAACCATTGGCGTGTTCAGCATTATCAATACCGAAATGGGAGTTATAGGCATTTTGCCGCTTCTGGCGGAGCGCTTTGGTGTAAGCATACCGCAGGCAGGGCTTTTAATAAGCCTTTTTGCGCTGGCGGTAGCGTTTTCCGGCCCGGTTATGCCGCTGCTGTTTTCCGGTATGGAACGCAAAAAAGTGATGCTGCTGGTGCTGGGGTTGTTTGCACTTGGCAATATAGCGGGCATGTGTACGGATAATTTTGCCGTGGCGCTTGCTGCCCGCGTATTGCCTGCTTTTTTGCATCCGGTGTACTGTTCGCTGGCGTTTTCCGTTGCCGGTGCTTCCGTGCCGGAAAAAGACCGGTTAAAAGCCGTTGCCAAAGTTATTGTAGGCGTTTCGGCAGGCATGGTGCTGGGCGTGCCTATAAGCAGCTTTGTAGCGGCCAATTTTTCGCTTGACGCGGCAATGGCGGTATTTGCGGCAGGCAACCTTCTGGCGTTTGCGGCAACGCTTGTTTTTGTGCCGCGTTTGCCGGTACAGGGGCGCGCTTCCTGCAAAGAACAGCTGGTGCTGTTAAAACGCCCGGTGCTCTGGCTTTCTATTGCAGGCATTATTTTTATGAACGGCGCCGTTTTTGGCGTATTCGGTTTTTATTCCGGTTATCTTGAACAAATTACGCACCTTTCATGGAATAATATCAGCGCGGTGCTGTTTATATACGGCTGCGCCAATATTCTGGGCAATATTATCGGCGGCAGGCTGCTTACCAAAGCGCCCCTGCCCACGGCAGCACTGTTTGCCCCGGCACTGGCGGCCGTATATATGGCGGTGTATTTTACGGGCGCTTACGCACCGGCAGTGGTGGCATTAACGCTTGTATGGGGCATTATTGGCGGCGTTAATGTAAATATAAACCAATACTGGATTACCTCTGCCGCGCCGGAAGCACCGGATTTTGCCAACGGCCTGTTTTTAACGGCTGCCAACCTCGGCACAACTTTCGGCACTATGCTGTGCGGCGAAATAATAGCTTCTTTGGGAATGGGCAGCATGGTGTTTGGCGGCATAATTTTTCTTGCGCTGTGTTTTGCGTTTGTGTGCGCAAGAATTTATGCAGGGAGGCCTGCCGGAAGCTTACAGCGCGCATAAAAATTTTTGCAGAAAAATTATTGAAAATGCTTGACAAAGCAATGATTAATTTGTATAATTATTTTGTTGCTGGAACGGGCTTGACGTTTTAGTAACTGATGTGATCCACTAGCTCAGTCGGTAGAGCACCTGACTTTTAATCAGGGTGTCCCGCGTTCGAGTCGCGGGTGGATCACCATTTTTATTTTATAGCCAAAGCACTGTAATCAGTATTGCAGTGCTTTTTTATTTGCTGCCGCAGGCATAATAATAACCCCCTTCGCTTTAACAGCGGAGGGGGTTTGTACTTGTGTAAGCGGATTCTTTATTCGTACTTGTTTACTGCGGTTTATTTTAATTTGCTGTATTCTTCGTCGGTAACGGGCTCCAGCCATTCGTTGCTGCTGCCTTCAGCCGGTACTTCAATGGCAATGTGCGCAAACCAGCTGCCCGGTGCGGCGCCATGCCAGTGTTTAACTTCGGGCGCAATGTTTACAACGTCGCCGGGTTTAAGTTCCTGCGCGGGTTTGCCCCATTCCTGGTAGTAGCCGCGGCCTGCGGTTACCAGTAAAATCTGCCCGCCTTTGTGATGAATATGCCAGTTGTTGCGGCAGCCTGGTTCAAAGGTTACATTGGCTGTGCCCACACGTTCTTTGGTCAGCGGGTTTAAATAGCTCTGGCCGATAAAATACTGCTGGTAAGCCACGTTTTTTTCGCCAAGCCCAAAAATATTTTCTTTTGCAAATTCTTCAGGTATTGTTTGTTCCTGTGCCATAACGGCATTACCTCCCATAATCATAAATGCGCATAATGCTAATAAAAGTTTTTTAGTTTTCATATGCTTTGCTCCTCTTTCGTAAATTTCCGCCTTAGGGCGGATTTTTTTATTTGCGGAACGGGGAAACTTTTTTATTCTGCCGGTACAACGGCGTTAATGGCGCTGATGGCGTTGAGCGTGCGCGGATAGCCGATATAAGGCAGCGCCACGGTAACGGCGTCAATTAAATCCTGACGGGTGTTGCCAACGCCGAGGTTGCCGTTAACATGTGCTTTGGCCTGCGGGTCGCAGCAGCCGAGCGTGATAATTGAGGTAAAGGTAATCAGCTCGCGCTGTTTTAAATCAAGCACTTTGCGGGTGTAGTAATCACCAAAGCAGTTGCCGCTGAGCCAGTTGTTAATGTGAGCCTGGTCGCCTTTGCCGGAATTTGCAAAACCGCGCATACGGTCGCCGAAAATGTCAACCTGCGTTTGTTCGCCTTTGGCAATGCGGTCGGCGTCGGTAGTTGTGCCCTGGTTTTCCAGCGGCAGTTTTACGCCTGCTTCTTCAAAAGCAATCTGCATTTCAATCAGCGCGGCCTTGCTGCGTGCAAAACCAACATAAGGCGTGCACTGGTAAATGGTTTCGCGTATTTCTTCGGGCGTTGCCCCGGCATTTAACGCGCCTTTAACGTGAATGCCGATATCTTCCGGAGTGTTGTTGGCAGTTAAAACCACCAGCGTCAGCAGCTCTTTTTGTGCCAGAGGCATTTTTACCTGATTGTTTACATCGCTGTAAATAAATTTCTGCATAATTTCGCCAAGCTCCGGCGCGCCTTTAATGCTGCACGGATTTTCCGTGCCGTAAAGGGCTTTAACGGTGGCAGAGCTTTCTTCCATTCTGTCCTGTGCCATAGCGGCATTACCTCCTATAAGCATGCAAGCGCAAAGCGCAAGCAAAATTCTGGCTGTTTTTTTCATAATAATCCCTGCCTTTTTAGCCTGCCCTGGGCAGGATTTGTTTTTACGCCTTTATTATAAAAGTTGAAGACGGCTCTAAGTCAAGGGCTGTTGAAAAATGTTCATAAAAATTTCTTATAAATAGCATTAAAAATACAATTTGTTTTGAGTTTAGTCTGTTGTATATGATAGTAAATAATTAAAAAACATGCTTTTATGCGGCAAGGCATGGCTTTGTAGCAAAAATAAGAAAAGTTTATGAAAAATTTGCGTAACGGGTTGACTGAAAGTAAAGTTAAAACTTTACAATTAAAATACAGTTCCTGAGAGAGGAGGGGCGGCTTATGCTGCTGAGGCAGATTAAATATTTTGTAACCGTAGTGGACACCGGCAGCTTTACAGAAGCGGCCGAAGAATGTTTTATATCGCAGTCGGCAATATCCCAGCAGATATTGTCGCTGGAAAAAGAACTGGGGGTACAGCTTTTGGTGCGCAGCACACGCCGCTTTACGCTGACTGAACCCGGAAAATACCTGTACAGCCACGGCAAAAAACTGCTCGGCGAAACTGAAAAACTTAAAAACGGCACCATTGCCGCTGCTGCCGGTGCGCGGGGGCAAGCATTTTAAAGAAATGTACGTCGGCAAAAGCCTGCCCACTTACGACAGCATGATTGTGCTGACGCATTTTAAAGGGCACGCTTCGGGCGGCTTTGGCGGATCGCTGAAAAACATAGCCATTGGCTGCGCCGATGCCAAAGTAGGCAAGGCCATGCAGCACGGCGGCGCTGATTTTTCCATCCGCGGTGCGCATTTTATGAAACACATGGTGGAAGCGGGCAAAGCCGTAACGGACTTTTTCGGCAAACGCATTGCTTATGTTAACGTTATGCGCCGTATGTCCGTGCGCTGCGACTGTGCCGGGCCTGATGCGGAAGAACCGACCATCGGTGATATCGGCATGGTGGATTCCACCAATTTGCTGGCGATTGACCAGGCGTGCGTGGACATGGTTTATGACAAACCGGGCGGCGACAACAAAGACCTGATTGAGCGCATTGAAAGCCGCGAAGGCCTGCGCCAGTTAAGTTACATGAAAGAACTGAAAATGGGCAACCCCAATTATGAACTTATCAGCATTGATTAAGGCGCTTTGTTTAGTATAAGTAAAACGAAGGTTAGCCCGAGATTAAATTTTAAATAAGGCTTGACTTAGAGTTAGCTGCAAGTGTTACTATATATGTAGCAAAGCATAAAACTTATAATAAAGCGGCTGCAAGGAGGAATTATTATGTTTGGTTTAGGCTTACCCGAACTTTTGCTTATTTTGGTTATAGGGCTTATCTTTTTTGGTCCCGGCAAACTGCCGGAAATCGGTTCTGCCCTTGGCAAAAGCATGAAGGAATTTAAGCAGGCTGTAAACAGCACGGAAACAGAAATTAAAAAAGCAGGTGAAATTGCCGAAACCGCGGAAACCAAAGACGCTGCGTCTGCCGGTGCGGAAACTGTACAGGCGGAAGCCAAAAAGTGACGGCGCAAGCTATGGATAATGGCCGTCCGTTAGATAACAATGATGAGGCAATGACCTTAACGGAACACCTGGGCGAGTTGCGGCGCAGAATTCTGCACAGCTTGGCAGCGCTTGCTGCCGGTACGCTGGTAAGCGGTTTTTATATTGATGAAATTGTGGCAGTGCTGACGGCGCCTGCCACCAATTTGTATTATATGCGCCCGGCGGAAGCGTTTTTTATTTATATTAAAATTGCGCTTGCCTGCGGCGTGCTGATTGCCGCTCCGGTTTTGTTTTATGAGCTGTGGGCGTTTCTGGTGCCGGCCTTAACCGGCAGGGAGCGCTCGGCGCTGATGCTGTTTGTGCCGTCGTCGGTGCTTTTGTTCTGGGCCGGCATTGCTTTTGCGTACTTTTTTGTATTTCCGCAGGGGCTGCACTTTTTTACAACCTTTGCAGGCGGCAATATTGCACCGATGCTTTCGATAGAAAGCTATCTGGACTTTTTCCTGATGCTGGTTGTGCCTTTCGGTTTTATTTTTAACCTGCCCATGGTGCTTATTGTGCTGGCGCAGATGGGTGTGGTAAGTTCTGCCGTGCTTAAACGCGGGCGGCGCTATATGGTTGTGGCCTCGTTTATTCTGGCGGCTGTAATTACGCCTACCCCTGACGTTGTGACGCAGACACTTCTGGCAGTGCCGATGATTTTGTTATATGAGGGCAGCAGGGTGTTTATTAAACTTGTGCTGCGCAAATAATATAAAATAAAAATCTTCTTCCTTTTCTGGAAGAAGATTTTTTTATGCACCGTTAAAAGTGCAGGTTTAATTTTTTATGGGGTTTTACAGGTTCAGGCCTTCCAGCCATTTTTCGGTAGCTGCGGTATCGTCCGGGTAAGCGCGGATGCCTTCAATAACATTTGCGCCTTTAAACCATTTGTTAATGTCCGGCGTGCTGTCGCTGATGGGGCTGCCGCCGCTGGGGCAGAAGGGGATAACGGTTTTGCCGCTGAAATCATAGCTGTCGGCAAAGGTTGCTACTGCCATCGGCGCGGTATACCACCAGATGGGGTAACCTACAAAAACAACATCGTACTGAGCCATGTTTTCTACTTTGTTTTTCAGCGCAGGGCGGGCGTTGTCGGCTTTTTCCTGCTTTGCAAGTTCTGTTGTTTCGCGGTAAACGGAAGGATACGGGGTTGCGGTTTCGATTTTGAAAATATCTGCGCCGGTTTTGCTCTGGATAAGCTGTGCTACTTTTTCGGTGTTGCCGGTATGGCTGGA
>UMLC01003576.1_pt1 | contig 10804 bp, 9 predicted proteins | sample 1966451 | NCBI WGS metagenome assembly UMLC01 (sample SAMEA4836193, study PRJEB28245) | human gut metagenome | biome: gut microbiome; material: fecal sample | place: Denmark | collected 2008
CATCTGCCTGACCCACTACCACGGGGACCATATCTTTGGCCTGCCCGGGCTTTTGCAGACCCTTGGGGCGCAGGGACGCACCCGTCCGCTGACTCTGCTGGGGCCGGAGGGGCTTTTGGAGGTCTGGCGGGCGGTGTATGCTCTGACCGGGCCGCTGCCCTATGCAGTAAAGCCGCTTGTCTGCCGCGCCGGGCAGCCGGTGGCGCTGGATGCTCTTTCGGATGGATGGCCCGCCGGGGCAGCGCTGCTGCCGGTGGCAACAAAGCACCGGGTACGCAGTTTGGGCTACCGGCTGGACTTGCCCCGGGCGGGCAGGTTCGACCCGGAAAAGGCGCGGGCGCTGGGCGTACCGGTGACCCAGTGGCGGCTTTTGCAGCGGGGACAGGCTGTGCCGCTGGCAGAGCGCATGGTGCAGCCCGCCGAGGTGCTGGGCGCACCCCGCAAGGGGCTGCGGTTCGTCTTTTCCGGCGACAGTGCGCCCTGCCCAGCGCTGGAACAGGCGGCGCAGGGCGCAGACCTGCTGCTCTGCGATGCCACCTATGCTTTGCCGGAGCAGCAGGAGCAGGCCGCGCAGTGGGGGCACAGCACCTTTGGACAGAGCGCGGCGCTGGCTGCAAAGGCCGGGGCAAAGCGGCTGTGGTTGGTGCACTATTCCCCCATGATCACCGACCCGGAACAGCAGCTTGCACAGGCACAAAGCATCTTCCCGGCGGCAGAATGCGGCTTTGACGGCAAGCGCATCACTCTGCATTACGAGGAGAACGAGGAATGAAGCTGACACTTGACCCCGGGGCAGCTGCCCTGCTGGACACCCTGCACGCGGCGGGCTACGCAGCCTATGCCGTGGGCGGCTGCGTGCGGGATAGCCTTTTGGGGCGCACCGCCCACGACTGGGACCTGTGCACCAGCGCCCTGCCGCAACAGGTAATGGAGCTGTTTGGGGCAGAGCAGTGCATCCCCACCGGGTTGCAGCACGGCACGGTCACCATCAAATACGGCGGGCAGCTGTACGAGACCACTACCTTCCGCACCGAGGGCAGCTATACCGATGGCCGTCACCCGGACGCAGTGCAGTTCGTCCCGGACGTGCGGGAGGATCTTGCCCGGCGGGATTTTACCATCAACGCCATGGCTTATAATGAAGCCGAGGGCCTGGTAGACCCCTTTGGCGGGCAAAAAGATCTGCAGAACGGTCTGCTGGGGGCGGTAGGCGAGCCGCAGCAGCGGTTCACCGAGGATGCGCTGCGCATTCTGCGGCTGTACCGCTTTGCCGCAAGGTTTTGCTTTGCGCTGGACGCAGCCACCGCCCGGGCGGCGCGGCAGCTGGCACCCCACTTGGACTGCATCTCTGCCGAGCGCATTCAGGAGGAGCTGGCAAAGCTGCTGGCAGCCCCGCAGCCGGGGGCATATCTGGAGCCCGCCGTGCTGGCTGTGGTGCTGCCGGAGCTGACCCCGGCGGCGCTTGAAGCCGCAAAGCCGGTGGTGGATGCCTGCCCGGCGGGGGAGAAAAACCTGCCGGTGCGCTGGGCGGCGCTGCTGGGCGCTTTGGGCGAGACCGACACCCGCCGGGTACTCAAGCGACTGCGCTGCTCTAACGCCTGTATCGAGGAGACCGCCGTGCTGGTGCGGGAAACAGCAGGGAAGGGCGTGTGCAGAAGTTTCTCCGAGGACCGTCCGCTGGGGTGGGACCCTGCTGCCGCAGGCAGTAGGGCGGGCGATGGAATGGCCCGACTCGTGTCCGAGGAGAAAGCTTCTGCACACCCCGGTGATATCCACATCCGGCAGCTTTTAGGCCGATATGGGCTGTGCACTGTGGAGCGGCTGTGTGCGCTGTGCGCGGCGCTGCAACCGCAGAATGCCCCGGCTTGCGCTCTTGCGGCGCAGCGGGCGCGGCAGCTGGAAGCCGACGGCGTATGCTGCCGGGTGAGCCAGCTGGCGGTGAACGGCCGCGACCTGATGGCGGCGGGCATTCCGGCAGGGCCTGCGCTGCGCCGGGTGCTGGAAGCACTGCTGGACGGCGTGATACGCGCAGAATACCCCAATGAAAAACCGGCGCTGCTGGCTGCGGCGCAGAAAATTATAGCGTCTTGACAAGCGGTTTATGCTGCGGTAGTATTATACTACTGCTTTAGTATGTTGGACCCATAAAAGGAGAATCTATGACCACTCAGAACCCTGCAAACCGTCCCCGCGCCCTCATTGCCATGAGCGGCGGCGTGGATAGCTCGGTGGCGGCCTGTCTGATGCAGCAGGCGGGCTACGACTGCACCGGCATCACCATGCGGCTCACCCACAACGAAACGCTGGGACAGTCCGGTTACCAGACCTGCTGCTCGGAGAAAGATATCGAGGATGCCGCCGAGGTGGCTTTTGCGCTGGATATGCCATATCAGGTGCTGGATTTTACCGCTGACTTCCGGGCACAGATCATTGAAAAATTCATCCGCGTCTACGAGGCGGGCGGCACCCCCAACCCCTGCATCGACTGCAATAAATATATGAAGTTCCGCCACCTGCTGGACTGGGCAGAGGAACACGGCATGGAGTATGTGGTCACCGGCCACTACGCCCGGGTGGAGCAGGACGCAGAAACCGGCCGCTGGCTGCTGAAAAAGGGCTTGGACGAGGGCAAGGATCAGAGTTATGTGCTGTATAATCTTACGCAGGAGCAGCTGGCGCATATCCGCCTGCCGCTGGGTGCACTGCACAAGACCGAGGTGCGAAAGATCGCGCAGGAGCACAGCTTTATCAACGCCCAGAAGCACGACAGTCAGGATATCTGCTTTGTGCCGGACGGCGACTATGCCCGCTTTATGGAGCAGTTCACCGGCAAGCACTACCCTGCCGGGGATTTTCTGGATCAGAGCGGCAAGGTGGTGGGCACCCACAGCGGCGCGGTGCGCTACACGCTGGGACAGCGCAAGGGGCTTGGCCTTGCGCTGGGCGCACCGGTGTACGTCTGCGGCAAGGATATGCAGGCCAATACCGTCACCGTCGGGCCGGAAAGCGAACTGTTTGACCGCATCGTCTACGCAGAGGATGTGAACTGGATCGCCATCCCGGCGCTGACCGAGCCGCTGCGGGTCACCGCCCGCACCCGGTATCATCAGGCCGAGCAGCAGGCCACCGTTTACCCCGCAGAAAACGGTTTCCGACTGGAATTCGACCAGCCCCAGCGTGCCCCCACCCCGGGGCAGGCTGCCGTGCTGTATCAGGGCGATGTGGTGCTGGGCGGCGGCACCATCACCCGCGTAGAAAAGTAAGGAGAACAAAATGCAGGATCAGTATTCCCGCACTCAGCTGCTGCTGGGTGCAGAGGCTATGGAAAAGCTGCACCACGCCCGGGTGGCAGTGTTTGGTATCGGCGGCGTGGGCGGCTACACGGTGGAGGCGCTGGCACGCAGCGGCGTGGGCGCACTGGATCTGATCGATGACGATAAGGTCTGCCTGACCAACCTCAACCGTCAGATCATCGCCACCCGCAGCACGGTGGGACAATATAAGGTAGATGTAGCGGAACAGCGCATCCACGATATCGACCCCAACATCAAGGTGACCACCCACCGGTGCTTCTTTGGCCCGGAGACGCAGGACGATTTCGATTTTACCCAGTACGACTATGTGGTGGATGCCATCGACACCGTTACCGGCAAGCTGGCACTGGTGATGAAGTGCAAGGAAGCGGGCACCCCCATCATCTGCTCCATGGGCGCAGGCAACAAGATGGACCCCACCCGCTTTGAGGTGACCGACATCTACAAGACCTCGGTCTGCCCGCTGGCCAAGGTGATGCGTACCGAGTGCCGTAAGCGCAAGATCAAGCACCTGAAGGTGGTCTACTCCAAGGAGCCTGCCATGACCCCCATCGAGGACGACTCCATCAGCTGCAAGAACCACTGCATCTGCCCCCCGGGCACCCAGCGCAAGTGCACTGCACGGCGCACCGTGCCGGGCTCCAACGCCTTTGTACCCTCGGTGGCCGGTCTGATCATCGGCGGCGAGGTCGTCAAAGACCTTGTGGGCTTTGTACCGCTGAAGGGGTAAAACCGACCGCAGCTTCCTTGCTGCGTGGGACGATTTGGAATGCGCTCCGCGTTGCTCTGCGCATAAGCTAAGGAAATAATATTTTTTATTTCGGGGTTCAGAAACGCCTGCGGGCGTTTCTGAACCCCATTTTCACAGGTGGAGTCGTGGAGAAAAACGGCATTTGCAGCGCCGCTTTCTACGAAAGCGCGGCGCTGCGGGCGCGCTTGCTCCCCTGGGGGAGCTGTCGCGCAGCGACTGAGGGGCTATGGATGGAGAAGCGAAAAAAGCGTTAAAGCGATAGCGCCGACTGGCGCAGCGCTAGCTTTTTTGTGCTTCGACCTCTGCTTTAGGATTGTCAAGGGCGAGCAGCCCTTGGCCCGTTGCGGGGTGGGTGGAGTCCAGAGGTAGGGAGGGGGGAGTCGGAACACCCCTCCCTGCCTTTGGCCCAGCGGAGCGTTTTTGCACGCTAAAGGTAGGCAGAAAGCTGTCCCGGCAGCAACGCTGCAAATGCTGGTTGCCGCAACCCGTAAGACGCGGAGACTTATTCAAAATCGTATTTTTACGCGCTGCAACGTTCCATAACATAAAATTGCAACCAACTTGCAATTTGGTATTGCAATTGGAAAGCATATCGTGTATAATCTTCCCTGCACGAAAATGCAAACTGATTGCAAATTATTGAGAGACGACCCCCTGCGGGTCTTTGGAGCGATTATTTATGGAACTGTTTCTGGATGTTCTGGGCGAAACTCTGGTGGATACCGCCAAGATGCTGCCCTTTCTGTTTCTGGCCTACCTGCTGATCGAGTATATCGAGCACCGCCACGGCGAGCGCATCGAAGCGCTGCTGGCGGGCGGCGGGCGCTGGGGTGCTGTGCCGGGCGCGGTGCTGGGCTGTGTGCCGCAGTGCGGCTTCTCCGCCATTGCATCCAACTTCTACGCCTCCCGGGTCATCACGCTGGGCACGCTGATGGCGGTGTACCTTGCCACCAGCGACGAAGCGATCCCGCTGCTGGTCTCCATGCCTGCCTACTGGGATAAGCTGGCTGTTCTGATGGTCATCAAGGTGGTGTACGCCATCGTGGTGGGCTTTGTGCTGGATTTTGTGTTGCGGGGCGTGCTGCCCAAGGGTCTGCGGGGCGGCTACACCGGCCATGCGGACGAGGTGGACTGCCACGAGGAGCACAGCGATGCCGAGGGCAACGAAAAGCCCATCTGGCAGGCGGCGCTGCGCCACACGCTGGAGATCTTTGTGTTCATCTTCGCTTTCAGTCTGGTGTTCGGTATGATCGTAGAGGGCGTAGGCGAGGACGTATTCGCCGAGGTGCTGGGCGGCATGGGCTTCTTCCAGCCGGTGGTGGCGGCTCTGGTGGGCTTGATCCCCAACTGCGCCGCCAGCGTGCTGCTGACCCAGCTGTATGTGGAAGGTGCGCTGCGCTTTTCCAGCCTTGTGGCGGGTCTGTGCACCGGTGCGGGTGTGGGCTTGGCGGTGCTGTGGCGCGCCAACCCCTCGTGGAAGCAGAACCTCTTTATCACCGGCCTGACATGGGCCGCCGGTGCCTTTGTGGGCGTAGCCATGCAGGTGGTCGTGGCGGTATTTGCCTGATTCCCCGTGAAGAAAACGATTTGAAATGCGCGCCGCGTTTGCTTTGCGCATAAGCTAAGGAAATATTATTTTTATCGCAATTTTCAAAAATAGTGCCCATTAAAACGGCATATTTGCGATATGCAGTTTGCGGATGTTGCTTGTGCATTAAAAACGCAAACTGCTATAATTTTGGGGTTCAGAAACGCCTGCGGGCGTTTCTGAACCCCTTTTTCACAGGTGGGGTCGTGGAGGAAAACGGCATTTGCAGCGCTCCGCAGAGCGCGACAAACGCTCTATATCAAAAGAAGTTTCCGCTATATTTGCCCAGAGCGCAAGCGGAGGGCATTTTTAATATTCCCCCTCTCCCGCTGGACTTTGAAATGTGTTATACTGGGAGAAAACGATGCACACAGGAGAGATGACCATGCAATATAAGATTCTGGCAAGCGATTACGACAACACGCTGATGCCCTTTGGTGAGGCAAAGCCCCGCCCGGCGGTGGTAAAGGCGGTGAAAAAGCTGCAAGCCGCCGGGGGCAAATTCGTGCTCAGCACCGGCCGTTCCTATCCCGGTATCCGGGATAAAAACCAGCTGGGCGGCATCCGGTACGACTACGCCATTACCTGCAACGGTGCCTGCGTGGTGGACAGGCAGGGCAACGTAATAGCCGAGCATCCGCTTACCAGCGAGGAGATGTATGTGCTGGTGGATTTTTGCGAGGATTATAACTACCCGCTGCAATTCAACTTCCGGGATGCCTATTACGCCTACTGCGAGTACGAGTATCTGCACACCGGCTATCAGATGATGAACAGCCCCGGGCTGGACTGCGTGGACGGCGAGGATCAGGACAGACATCTTTTGGATATGCCCCACGCCGCCTTTGCCGCCATGCCGCCGCAGGAGGTGGAGCGCTTCCACGAAAAATACGGCTACCTTGGTCTGCACTGGATGCAGACGGGCGCGCAGAACGCGGACGGCTACTGCTACTACGATATCGTGCGCGGCGGCATGGATAAGGGCGTAGGGCTTGCCGACCTGTGTGCACAGATGGGGCTTACGCTGGCAGATGCCGTGGCTGTGGGCGATTCTGCCAACGATGTGGGGATGCTGAAAGCTGCGGGTCTGAGTGCCTGCATGGCAAACGGCACCCCGGACGCCAAGGCCGCTGCCGACCGGATCATCGGGGACGTGCGGGAGGACGGCGTGGCGGCGCTGATCGAGGAGCTGTGGTTCGACGGCCCCCGTGCGGAGCCCTCCGGCAAGGACTTTGGCTCTGCATGGGGCAACATTGAAAGCGCAGGCGGCAGCTTATGAGCTTTGCGCCGGTATACGATGACCACAGCCGGGCACTGATCTTGGGCACATGGCCCAGCCCCAAAAGCCGGGAGATGGCCTTTTACTACGGTCATCCGCAAAATCGGTTCTGGCCGCTGCTGGCGGCGCTGACCGGGGAGCCGCTGCCCGCGCGGGAGGATATCGCCGCCAAAAAGCAGCTGCTTTTGCGCCACGGGCTGGCGCTGTGGGATACGCTGGAAAGCTGCACTATCACTGGCGCGTCGGATGCTTCTATCCGGGATGTGGTGCCCAACGATATCGCCGGGCTGCTGCGCAAGGCGCCCATCCGGGCGGTGTTCTGCAACGGCGCCACAGCCTACCGTATCTACACAAAATATCAGCAGCCGCTTACCGGCATCCCAGCTGTCCGTCTGCCGAGCACAAGCCCCGCCAACGCCGCCTGCAGCCCCGCCCGGCTGGAGGAGCTTTGGGGCGCTGCGCTGACAGACTGGATCGTAAAATGATGACAAGGCTGTAAATTCTTTTGCGGGATACTTGCGTTTTTTTGCGGACGTTGTATTATGGATATCATAAGGGGCGCACTGCCCCGGACAAGGAGAAATGACCATGAGCAAGATCATCCGCACCCAAAAGCCCAGCGTGCTGCCTTTTTACGCCATGGCGCTGGTGTTCGTGGTACTGTGCGCGGTGCTGCCGGTATACAAATTATGGGCGCTGCTGGTGGCGCTGGGCGGTGCCGCCGTGGCCTTTGGCGTGGCAAAAAAGACCTGCCCGCCCCGGGTGGTGGAGCACGAGGTACCCTTCCACACCGGTGTGGAGGATGTGGACCAGATGCTGACCGATATCCAGCAGAAGCTGGACACTCTGCACGCGCTGAACGAGACACTGCCCGACCCGCAGCTGTCTGCCGCCATGACCCGCATGGAAAAAGCGGGACGCTCCATCGTGGAAACCGTGGAAGCAAACCCCGCCAAGGCAAAGCAGGTGCGCCGGTTTGCCAACTACTATCTGCCGGACGCCGTAAACGTTTTGCAGCAATATGCCAAGCTTGCAAAGCAGGGTGTGCGGGGCGAGAACGCCGCCGCCATCCGCGCCGAGGTGGAGCACAACGCCGCCTCCATTGCCACGGCTTTTGAAAACCAGCTGGATGCCCTGTACGCGGCAGAGAGCATGGACCTGTCCGCAGACCTGACCGTTTTGCAGAATATGCTGAAAGGGCAGGGTCTGAGCAAGTAAAATCAGAATATCCCCTCGGGATTTTGAAAGGAAGGAATCACTTATGGCTGACAATACCCTGAACTTTGATCTGGATGCCCCCGCAGTGCCCACCCTGACGCTGGACCCCACCCCCGCCGCTGTGCCGCAGGAGGAAAAGCCCGCCGCTGCTCCTGCCCCGGAAGCACAGGTGAACCTGACCCCCGAGGAACAGGCCATGGTGGATCAGTTTGCCCAGAAGATCGATATCACCAACAGCCAGCAGGTGCTGCAGTACGGCTCTGCCTGCCAGAAAAAGATCGGCGATTTCTCCGAAGCAGCCCTCTCCAAGGTGTCCACCAAGGATCTGGGCGAGGTGGGCGATATGATCACCGACCTCATCGGCGAGCTGAAGAGCTTTGACGCCAACGAGGAACAGCAGAAGGGCATCATGGGCTTCTTCAAGAAGAAAACCAGCCAGCTGGATGCCCTCAAGACCAAGTACGACAAGACCGAGACCAACGTGGAAAAGATCCAGTCCATGCTGGAAGCCCATCAGGTGCAGCTGCTCAAGGATATCGCCATGCTGGACAAGATGTACGAGTTGAACATGGCCTACTTCAAGGAGCTGAGTATGTATATCCTTGCCGGCAAGAAAAAGCTGGCAGATGTGCGTGCCAACGAATTGCAGCAGGCTATGGACAAGGCCAAGGTCTCCGGTCTGCCGGAGGACGCACAGGCCGCCCGCGACCTTGCCGACCAGTGCGAGCGTTTTGAGAAAAAGCTGTATGATCTGGAGCTGACCCGCAATATCAGCCTGCAGATGGGCCCCCAGATCCGTCTGCTGCAAAACAACAACACCATGATGGCGGAAAAGATCCAGTCCACCATCGTGAACACCATCCCGCTGTGGAAGAACCAGATGGTGCTGGCACTGGGTCTGGCACACAGCCAGCAGGCCATGCAGGCCGAGCGCGCCGTGACCAACATGACCAACGACCTGCTGAAGAAGAACGCCGAGGCGCTGAAGATGGGCACCATCGAGACCGCCAAGGAGAGCCAGCGCGGCATCGTGGATATCGAGACCTTGCAGCAGACCAATAAGAGCCTGATCGAGACGCTGGACGAGCTGAACAAGATCCAGAGCGAGGGCCGCGCAAAGCGCGTTGCCGCCGAGCAGGAACTGACCCGCATCGAGGACGAGTTGAAAACCAAAATGATGGAGATCCGGAGCTGAAATGGCAAACGCTGATTTTTCTCAGAACAAACAAACCGCTCCCGGCGGTTTTGACGCGGGCAGCTACCGCGAAAAAGCAAAGCCGGAGCAGGCCGTAAGGCTGACGCCCCGCCAGCAGAAGCTGGCCGCACTGGAAGCAAAGCTGCCCGCAGCGCTTTCCACCCGGGCAGCGGCGCTGGCTTTGAGTGTAGTGGTAATGCTGGCCGCCTTTTTCGGCTTTGGCAGCGCCAAGCTGCGCGGCAAATACAACACCGCCCGCCAGTGGTTCACCGCAGGGGTCGCCGCCGACAACGGCTATAACCTGAGCGAGGAGCTGACCACCCGCATGAATACAGCGGCCAACGTTATCACCACCGCCAGCAATACGCTGGGGGCAGATAATGCTGAAGTATTGACTGCACAGGATGCACTGACGGCGTTCAGCAACGACCTGGACGGCGTGAAGGCAGGCAAGACCCGGCTCCATGCCCTCTATGAGGACAACGAGACTTTGGGCACCGCCATCGACCAGCTGTATGCAAAGTTGCAGGAGCAGGCCGCAGACCCCATGAAGATGGGCGCGGTGCAGGGGCAGTACGGCCAGTTCAACAGTGCAGCCACCATCATCGGCACCTTGCAGTACAATACGGCGGTGTATGAATATCAGAAGGATGTCGGCGGCTTCCCGGCCAGTGTGCTGGGAGTTTTGTCCGGCATGAAGGAGGTTGAACCCTTCGCATGAAAAACTTTGCAAAACGCATCAGCGCACTGGTGCTGGCCGTGGTGGTCAGCGCGGCAGTGCTGTGCCCGGCGGCCTTTGCCGCTCAGCTGCCCAGCCTGCCCAAGGGCGAGTGTGTGGTGGACGATGCCGGTGTGCTGAGCAGCAGCACCGTGCAGACCATCACCGAACTGAACGCCCAGCTGGAATCCAGCTGCAGCGGCGCACAGATCGGTGTACTGACAGTAGAATACACGGGTAATGATTCCACAGAGGATTACGCCACACAGGCTTTCAACGCGTGGGGCATCGGTTCGTCCTCTAAGAACAACGGCGTGCTGATTTTGCTGGTAATGGAATCGGCGCAGTACGCGGACGGCGACTACTACCTGACCTACGGCGATGGCTTCCGCAACACCACGCTGGCAAAGCAGTCCAGCGCCATCGCCCAGACCATGGAAGATCAGTTCGCCGCAAAGGATTATGACGGCGCAGTGACCACCTGTGCCCGGAACGTGGCAAACACCATTGCGGACATCTACGGCGTCAGCCTTTCCGGCAGCACCGGTAACGGCAGCACCGTGCAGCCCGGCTATCAGGGCGGGCAGAGCAGCGGCGGCAGCACCCTGACCGACATCTTGACCCTTGTGGTCGGCGCTGTTCTGCTTATCGTCATCATCCGGTCAATGGCCTATGTTTTTGCCAGCCCCTGCGGCTGGCTGTGGTGCTTCGGCGGACCCCGTCCTCCTTACAGACGACGTG
>UMLC01041027.1_pt1 | contig 10170 bp, 5 predicted proteins | sample 1966451 | NCBI WGS metagenome assembly UMLC01 (sample SAMEA4836193, study PRJEB28245) | human gut metagenome | biome: gut microbiome; material: fecal sample | place: Denmark | collected 2008
TTCGAACACATCCTGCGTGGAGTTGGTCAGACGGCCGTAGATGTTGCCTGCATCGGCCAGACCAAAGCGGTCTGCGGCGTGCTGGCTGTTGCGGAACACATAAGACGTGGTCTGGTAGATGGGCACCGCACGGGCATCGGTGGCGGGGTCGGCCTGCTCCTGACCGACATGAAGCTGCAGGGTCTCAAATTTATATTCAGACATTGTTATTTACCTCTATTTATATACTAATAGTATTATTATTGTGTGTAAAAAACCCCGATGCGTTTTCAAAGGCGCACCGGGCAGTGTGGTCTACCGGAGCTGCTGTCACATTCGGGTACACATTCGCGCAGCCGAGGGCAACATACAGTACACATCCGATGCCGGTGCCCGGTGGGTATGCATTCGCCCACAGCGATAATTCGCGTGCAGCAGTTCTTTCCAGATCAGCTTCATCTTTGTGCCCTCCTTCCGGTAAAACTTTTCCATCCCTCTATGTACCACCCGCCGGGGAACCTCTGTTTCATTTCCCTACAAGACTGGTGGATTGGATGTCTGCATTATATCCCGTTCTACCTAGTTTGTCAATAGGTTAATTCCACTTTTTTCAAGGATGTATTTTTTGCATGATATATCCGCCTGTGCTGCCCGTATTTTTTGCACAGTTTTGCAAAAACGATCTCCTCTGCCGGTGCACTGCAGACGTATCCTACACACAAAAGACCGCGTCTCATCTGCTGGTTCAGACAAGGCGCGGCCTTTTGCGGTATTTGGTTTGGGGTATAGGAGGAATCATGTCCCTGAGAGGGGGCTTGTGGCTCTCCCCCTCCCGGTGATTTTATGATACCCGAAAATTTCTACGAAATTATGCTCATTTTATGAATGCGCTGTAAACATTACTCCGGGGCCTTCATGCTTTCCACCATGCTGATGCGCCGGACGTGCCGCCGCATCACAAAGCAGACCACCACGGTAAACACCATGGTCAGCGCCACCGCCAGCAGGTAGCTGCGGGGAGCAATGGTGCGGATGAACATGAGCTGATCCATCTCCACGGTCAGGATGATGAACTTGTGCAGCGGCACACCCAGCGCCAGACCCACGCCGGAGCCGATGAGTGCCAGCAGCTCGATCTCGCGGAAGATGTAGCGGTACACCTCCTGATCGTAGAAGCCCAGCACCTTGATGGTCGCCAGCTCCTTTTTGCGCTCGCCAAGGTTGACACTGATCAGGTTATACAGCACCACAGCCGCCAGCGCCGCCGCGCAGATGATGATCAGCACCACCACATAGCCCAGACTGACGATGAGGTTATCGAACAGTTCGGTGGTGTCCTCAGTAAAGCTGATACTGCTGACATAGTTGCAGTCCAGCAGGTCGGTGCGCAGGGCGTTGTACCCGGCAGCATCGGTGCAACTTGTCTGACCGTAGACCGTGTTCCACGGGATCTCCGCCGTGCCCAGCAGGCTTTCCAGCTGTGCGCGGGGGAGGTACAGCCGGGTGAACATATAGTTTTCCGTAATGCCGGTCAGGGTCAGCTCCACCCGGGTGCCCTCGGCGTTTTCCACCCAGAAGGTATCGCCGGTGTGCAGACCCAGATTCTCGGCGGTCTTTTCGGTCAGGATGGCGCTGCCGCTGTCAAAGCTGATGGCCTTGTGTCCCTTGCGGGTACGGAAGGTAACGTAGCGGGTCAGGTCGCTGTCCTTGGCGGCAGCCACGATACTCACGCTTGCACTCTCGCCTTCGGCATTGTAGATGGTGGTGGATTTGGTATACACCGCGCCCCAGTTCTGCACAGCGCTGTTGCTGTCCAGCTCCTCTGCCAGCCCCTGCTCCATGGTCAGGGCTTTGGGGTCGCTGAGGGTGATGGACATATCGTTGTGGGTCAGCTCGGTAGACTGCTTCGTGACGATGGGCAGCAGGGAATCCTGTATGCCGAAGCCGATGAGCAGCAGCGCGGTGCAGCCCGCCACGCCCAGCACGGTCATGAAGAACCGCTTTTTATACCGGAACAGGTTGCGGGCGGTGGTCTTTTGGGAGAAGGACATCCGAGACCACAGCGGGGTGATGCGCTCCATCAGGATGCGTTTGCCCGCCACGGGAGCCCGGGGCAGCAGCAAAGCTGCGGTCTTTTCGGCCAGACTGGAACGGCAGGCGTACCATGTGGCAAAGCCGATGACGGCGGCGCTGATGCCCACGCTGGCGGCTGCCATGCCCGGGTAGAAGTGCAGGGTGAAGGTGGGCAGGGTGAACACCAGCTGATAGGCGTTCCAGATAATGATGGGAAATACCACAAAGCCCACCACCATGCCGATAATGCTGCCCAGAATGGTAGCCAGCAACGCGTAGAACAAATACTTGCCCGCGATGCTGAAATTGGAGTAGCCCAGCGCCTTTAAAGTGCCCATCTGCAGGCGGTTCTCGTCCACCATGCGGGTCATGGTGGTGGTAGCCACCAGCGCCGCCACAAGGAAGAAGAACACCGGGAACACCCGGGCAATGGCGTCCATGCGGTCGGCGTACTGGGCAAAGGTGACGCAGCTCATGGTGGAGGTGCGGTCCAGCACATACCACTCGCCCTTTTTGATCTGGCTCACCTGCTCCTCGGCATCGTTCAGCTGGGCAAGGCCGTCTGCCAGTTTCTGCTCTGCCTCGGCTTTCTGGCTCTCGTACTCGGTGCGGGAAGCTTCCAGCTGAGTCCGCCCGGCGTTATACTCTGCCCAGCCCTCTTCCAGCTGCTTTTGTGCGGCATCGAACTGGGTGTAGGCGCTGGCTGTTCCGGTGGTCAGCTGCAATTGCCCCTGCAAAAGCTGCAATTTCATCTTGCGCAGCGCAGCCTTGGCTTCGGTCACCAGCTGGTCGTTGGAAAGGTTTGGCGAGGAGATCAGCCCCTGCTTGTACATCTGCCGCTTGCCCGCGTCCAGCTGCTGCTGATAGCCTTGCAGCTGGTTATAGATGTTGTCGTAAGCGGCCTGCGCCTTGGCCAGCGCATCCCGCAGTTCAATGTAGTCCTCGTCCTCCGGCTCGGCTTCGTCCAGCGCCTTTTCGGCGTTGCGCAGGGCAGCTTCCGCGTAGGTCAGCAGGGGGTCTGCCACCTTTTTCAGGTTGACCAGCAGTTCTATCTGCTGTAACTGTTCCTCAAACTCCAACACCTGCGCTTCGCTGCTCACCAGCTGGTCGGCACCGCTCTGCATGGTGTCCGGCAGGGCAGCCTTCTGGGCGGCAAGCTCCTTTTCCCCGGCTTCCAGCTGCGCCTTGGCGGCATCCAGCTGCTGCTGCGCGTCTGCCAGCTTTGTCTCGGCTTCGGCAAACTGGCGCTCGGCTTCTGCCTTCTGGCTGTCGTACTCCGCGCGTGCTTCGGTCAGCTTGTCGTTGGCGGTGTCCATCAGCTCTTCCCGCCGGGCGGTGCACTGCACGCTCTGGATGGCCTTGAGCTTTTCCGCTACGGCATCCACTGCGGCCTGATATTCATCCGAATAATTATCGTACAGCCCGGCGTTTTCCGCTTTTATATAGCACGCCGTATAATAATCTGCGGTCAAAGTGCCCTCCGGCACAAACAGGATGCAGTCCAGCTGGCCATCACCCACGGTGCTGCTCTCGGAATCGGAGGAAAAATGCAGCGGGTCCTGCACCGTGCCCACCACCGTGAACACCTGCCCGCTGACCCCCTCGGTCTCTTCCGGCAGGGTCAACTGGGTGCCCAGCTCCACCGGGCTGCCGTGGCCCATCACGTGCACCACGCACTCCCCGGCAGCTTCCGGCATCCGGCCGGACAGCAGCACCAAGCGGTTCATATTCTCCGGCGTATCGGCCTGCGGGTCGGCAGGCAGCTGATACAGCCGCGCCACCGTGGTCTGCTCGTCCCCTGTCCAGTGGCCTTCCACGTCCTGATACTTTACCGCCTGCACGGCATCTACCCCGTCCACAGCGGCAATGGCGTTGATATCGCTCTGGCTGAGGCCAAGGGTGGACAGCACCCGCAGGTCGAACACATTCTGCTGCACATAGTACTTCTGGGCCGCAGTGCGCATATCGGGGGCAATGCACATCAGGCCGGTAAGCATCATCACCCCCAGCGCCACGATGCCAAACAGGGACACCACCCGGCTGATGCTGCTTTTCATCTCGCGCAGGATATTTTTGCGGTAACTTTTCTGCACAGTTCTCACCACTCGATCTGTTCCACCGGCACCGGGTGCTCGTTGACCTGATTGGACACGATGCGGCCGCTGCGCACCTGAATGATGCGGTCAGCCATACCGGTCAGTGCCGTGTTGTGGGTAATAACGATGACGGTGCGTCCGGTCTTGCGGCAGGTATCCTGCAAAAGACCCAGCACCTGCTTGCCGGTGCGGTAGTCCAGCGCACCGGTGGGCTCGTCGCAGAGCAGCAGCTTTGGGTTTTTGGCCAGTGCGCGGGCAATGGACACCCGCTGCTGCTCGCCGCCGGAAAGCTGCGCCGGGAAATTGTTCAGCCGCTCGCCCAGACCCACGCTGCGCAAGGTCTCGGCGGGGTCCAGCGGGTCGCGGCAGATCTCGCTGGCAAGCTCCACGTTTTCCAGCGCGGTCAGGTTCTGCACCAAGTTGTAGAACTGGAACACAAAGCCCACATCGTACCGGCGGTAGGTGGTCAGTTCCCGGGCAGAAAAACGGCTCACGTTGCGGCCGTCCAGCCAGACGTTGCCCTCGTCGCAGTTGTCCATGCCGCCCAGAATGTTCAGCAATGTGGTCTTGCCCGCGCCGGAGGGGCCCACGATGATGCAGAACTCACCCTTGTCCACATAGAAATTCAGGTGGTCTGCAGCAGCGATCTTCACACTGCCGGTCTGGTAATATTTACAGACATCTTCAAACTCCACAAAATGCTCCATGGCGTTTTTCCTTTCTGTCAGAATGCAAAATATTTCAATTTAAATATAGCATAAATCCACCGGAATTTGCAAAGCTCCCGGCGCGAATTTTCAAAAACTTAACACAAGCCGCCGCAAAACATAAAAAGGGACACCGGAGCGTCCGCAGACGTTCCGGTGTCCCGAGATATAAAGCCGCGCGGCGGGCATTGTCAGCTTATTTTGCAGCGTACCAGTTTGCGCTGGGCTGGTACTGACCAGCGTTTACGGCATTGCCCTGATAGTACAGGGTGCCGTCCGCACCGCGGCTGTAACGGGAGAAGAACTCGTTCCAGATGGCAACGCTCTCCTCCTGCAGGTAAACGTGGGGGGTATCCTTGACCACGGTGTACTTCACCAGCGGTGCGTTGCCGCCCATAAAGCTCTTGGTCACAAAAGCGCCGTTGTAGGAGGAGCTTTCTGCAACAGCTGCCTCGTTGGTGGCGTTGTGGGCATTCCAGCCTTGCAGCGCCTTCACTGTGCCGTTATCCTCCACCAGCTCTGCCACGCCTGCCGAGTCGTACTCACCAAGGAAAGCCCATGCCGGCAGCAGAACAGCGGGGTCAAGCTCCGGCAGCGGGGTAAACATATAGCCGACCGGAGCAATAGCAGCAAACCGGCTTGCATAGCGGCAGGCGGTAGCCCAAGTCATCAGGCTGCCGTTGGAGTGACCGGTGGCATACACGCGGGTGGTATCGATGCGGTAATCCTGCTCCATGCGGTCCAGCAAGCTGTTGATGAACTCCAGATCCACGCTGGGGTCGGTATCCTTACCGGCCATTGCGGCAAAGGGACCTGCCAGCCACATGGCGGTGGGAATGTTGCCCATCAGGTCTGCGGGGCGCACCAGACCCTGCGCAAAGACCACGATAAAGCCGTTCTGCTCTGCCACATCGTACCAGCGGGACTCCTCTGCAATGGCATACATGGAGGCGGTATAACCGTGCATCACCAGCACCAGCGGCACCTTTTCGTTGCCAGTATAGGTGGACGGCACATAGACCATCCAGCGGCGCAACTCGCCGTTGACCCACTCCTCGTGAATATCAAAGCCACGCCGAGTAAAGTCCTCTGCCTTTGCCACGCGGCCCGGCAGCTGCAGCGCCATAAAGCGCTTGAACTGACCGGAGAACTTTTCCCAGATGGCTGCCGGGCACTGTGCCTTTTCGGTGACCCACACCTCGGCTGCAGAACCTGCACGGCCGCTGACATAAACACCGTCGCCCTTTGCCACAGCCTGGTTGGCTTTCAGGTAGAACTCCAGCGCTGCCTTATTGGTAGAATCAGCATTGGAGCGGACGAGCCAAACGGGGGTATCCACCGTCTTTGCGGCAATGGCTTCCTCCTGCACGCCGCGGGTGGAGTCGCCGGGGAATGGCAGCACATACTGACCGCCCACTGCCTCCAGAGAGGCTGCTGGTACCTCGGCTGCATCCACAGCGCAGATGGAACTGAAATCACTTGCCCAGCGAGCACCGAACAGCAGGGCAGCTGCGCCGCCCTCCTTGTAGCCCACCAGTGCAGTGTGGGACTTATCCATAGAGAATGCGCCGGACAGTTTAACGCTCTTCTTGCGCATCAGCTGGTACAGTGCATCCAGCGCTGCTGCATCATCGCGACCGGCAGCGCTCAGGGAAAGGTTCCAGCTGCCGCCGTTTTCGGGACCGAAAAATGCAACTGCGATCTTATTTTTGCACGCTACCGTACGCCACATACGACCGGTGACCGTGCCGGAGAACGCCTTTGCGGTGGTGTCATCCGGGGTCAGCACGATAACTGCCGGCGCCCAAGGATCCATGCCATCGGGCAGGTAATAGGTAGCAGTGCCAACATTCTGACCGCCCACTGTTACCTGCGCATCATGGAACAGGCCCACATTCACGTTCAGGTACGGTTTTTCCGGGTCATAAGCAAAGGTCTTGCCATCGCCCAGACCCATGGTTGCAGTCTTGCGGTCTACTGTAGTGTGCAGATCTCCGTTGGTCTGGTTCAGCTCTGTTGCAGCCAGAGCCGAGGGTGCCATGGCGGCTACAGTAGCGCCCAGCGCGGTAGCGGCGGAAAGCTTCATAAAATCGCGGCGTTTCATATTGTTTTCTCCTTCTTGTTCTTGTAAGTGTCTGCGTACTTTTTTATGCCCAGCTTTGAAGGCCGGACTCGCTTGCTTTTTCTCGGACTTTTTCCTCACAGCAGGTGCCTTTCTGCTTCAATGTTGTACAAAGAATACCATTTACATCAAGATTTGTAAATAGTATTTAGTGTTTTTTGTTACAATTAATATATTAGTATATTATTTTTTGTGAAAAGAGCTGATCAGCGAAAGTTCCCTATAACGCTGCTGTTTCTCATGATACACTTCCTTTTCTCTATGAAAACGCAAAAAGCCCCTGCACGCAGGGTGCAGGGGCTTTGGAAAGGTTTCCTTATTTGCGGTTTGCCAGCAGGTTCTCGATCTTCTTCAGGGGGTCGATGATGCTGGAAACGGACATATCGTGGTTCAGTGCCACCACAAAGTAGGCAGCGTACTTGGAAACGTCCACGTCCACATACCAGTCACGGGTCAGCAGCTCGGGCATACGGTAGGTCAGGTTGGTGCCCACAACGTAGGTCAGGGTGCCGTCTGCCACAGCCTTGTCGAACTTGTCCAGACCGCTGGTGAACAGGGGGAAGGTGGCGTTGGCGATGATGTTGGCAGCACCGCGCTCTTTCAGGTTGCTGGCGACCTCCAGCATACTCTCGCCGGAAGCAATGATATCGTCCGCGATAAAGACGGTCTTGCCCTCCACGCTCTCGCCCAGATACTCATGAGCAACGATGGGGTTGCGGCCGTTCACCACGCGGGTGTAGTCGCGGCGCTTGTAGAACATACCCAGATTGCAGCCCAGCACGCTGGAGAAGTACATATTGCGGTTCATAGCACCCTCGTCCGGGCTGACCACGGTGAACTTCTCCTTGTCGAAGGACAGGGTGGGATCCTTTTTCAGCAGGCTCTTCAGCACCTGATAGGTGGGCATGGCATTATCAAAGCTCATCAGGGGCACTGCGTTCTGCACGCGGGGATCGTGTGCGTCAAAGGTGATGATGTTGCGCACGCCCATGGTCTGCAGCTCCTGCAGCGCCACAGCGCAGTCCAGACTCTCGCGCACCACGCGGCGGTGCGGACGGCCGCCGTACAGGCTGGGCATAATAACGGAAACACGGTGTGCCTTACCGGCCACAGCCTGGATCAGGCGCTTCAGGTTTGCAAAGTGGTCGTCCGGGGACATATGGTTCTCGTAGTTGAACAGCTTGTAGGTGACGCTGTAGTTGCCCGGGTCTACCACGATAAAGATATCGTCGCCGCGGACAGACTCCTTGACCAGACCCTTGGCATCACCGCTCTGGAAGCGGGGGCAGTCGCAGGAAATAATGAAGGTGTCTTTTTCAATTCCGGCAGCCTTTGCCCAACGGACAAGGTGCTTGTCGATCAGGCCGGTCAGCTCCTCTGCACCGGGGCAGGCGATCAGCCGCATATCCGCCACACTGGGCTGCTCAAAGAAGGACTTAGGGGAAATTTCAATAGACATAGTCACATAACTCCTTATTGCTGTTTACCATCCGTACCATGCACACAAGCGCGCATATCTGGTTTTATTTTATCACATTTTGTCGATTGTTCCATATCAATTTGTTTCATGTATGGATTTTCTGCGCCTTGCACAGCTGTTTTTCCTTTTCCTTAAAGAGAATGTGAGTTTCTTACAAAAAACCGACCAAATCTTTACCGTTTCGCAAATTTTATCTGATTTTTGAGGAAAAGTAATACTTTTTCATCGCAGCAGCAAACGCCTTGGAGCATCCCCGCGCACCTTATTATAATGTTTATTTTTCCGGTGCACGGAGTGCTTCTGCCAGCCTGTCGCCGATTTCCTGCAGGCATTCCAGCAGCAGCGGGCTGAACTGGCTGCTTTGGGCGGTGCAAAGCAGATACACCGCTGCCTTGTGGGGGTAAGGACGCCCGTTTTCGCCGCCGGCCAGTGCATCGTAAGCATCTGCCAGCCCCACCACCTGCGCTTCCAACGGGATCTGTTCTCCCACCAGCCCATCAGGATAGCCGGAGCCATCATATCGTTCGTGGTGCCAGCGGCAGATCTGTGCCGCCGTCTGCACAAAAGCCGCTTCCTGCCGGGTACTGTTTTCTTCCAGCATCTGTGCACCCAGCGTTGTATGCTGCCGCAGCAGTGTCTCTTCCTCCGCAGTCGGGGCGGTATTGCATAGCAGCCGGTTTTCCAGCTCTATTTTGCCGATATCGTGCAGCGCCGCCGCCAATGTGATGCGGCGGCGCACAGAGCCCGTAAGCCAGTGCTGCCCGTTTTTCTGCGCCAGCTGTGCCAGCAGCAGTGCGGTAATGATCTGGATACGCCGCACATGGTTCCGGCTCTCGCCGTTGCGCTTTTCCATTACCCGGTTCAGCAGCGCAAGCATGATCCGGCTGTTCTGATCCGCTTCCCGGATCTGTTTTTCCACCGCAGCGCAGAGCCGCCGCTGTTTCGCGTACAGCCGCATGGTATTGCCGATGCGCTGGCACACCACCCGGGCGTCAAAGGGACGGCTGATGTAATCCGACGCGCCCAGATCAAAAGCGCGGCGCATGGCGTCCACCTTGTCCTCACTGGAGATCATGATGACCGGGATATCCTCCAGCATTTTCTGCCGGTCCATCTCCTCCAGCACCGCAAAGCCATCCATTCCTTCCATGTGGATGTCCAGCAGCACAATGGAAATACCGTCTCTGTTTTCCTCCAGCAGGTGCAGACACTCTTCCCCGCTGGTGGCCTCGGCGGTATCAAAGCGTCCGCCCAGTATCTCGGTGAGCATCCTGCGGTTCATGGCAGAATCGTCCACGATCAACACGCTCTGACGACATTCCTGCCAGTCGTCTGTGTTCAACTGCTCCAGCATTCTGTTGCGTTCGTCTGCCATTTTCCTACCTCCTGCGGGCATTCTTCTGCTGCAAAGCTCCTGTTTTAGCCTGATTATACCCCGCCCTTTTCGGTCTCGTCAACGGAAGCAAAGCAATGCCGCGCTCTGTTGTTTATTCAAAATCCTTCGTATTTCGGTTGTTTTATCGCAGTTTTTGCAAAGTCTGTTTTTCTCCCGCGCACAAAACGACACATAAACAGGAGTGTAACGTTTTGTTTTATGCTGCATTTTCCGTAAAAACTCCCTCTTGATTTTACCTGTCAAATCCGGTATAATAAAAGTCGCTCACAAAATGATACGCCGGTGTGTCGGAATGGCAGACGAGGGGGACTCAAAAT
>UMLC01035258.1_pt1 | contig 10020 bp, 9 predicted proteins | sample 1966451 | NCBI WGS metagenome assembly UMLC01 (sample SAMEA4836193, study PRJEB28245) | human gut metagenome | biome: gut microbiome; material: fecal sample | place: Denmark | collected 2008
GGCAAGGATACGGTCGCGTGCAGAAGGACGACCGCCACGCTGCAAATGACCCAAGATAGACACACGCACATCAAACTCAGGGAACTCCTTGCGTACACGGTCTGCATAATAAAGCGCGCCACACTTAGGACTCTCCGATACGATAACGATACAACTCTTCTTTGATTTACGAATACCACGCTCCATAAACTGGGCCAGCTGGTCGACATCGGTAGAGTCTTCAGGAATAATAGCAGCCTCCGCACCACTTGCAATAGCGCTGTTCTGTGCCAGGAAGCCTGCATCACGACCCATCACCTCTACAAAGAATATGCGCTCGTGGCTCTGAGCAGTATCACGTATACGGTCTACACATTCTACAATCGTATTCATGGTAGTATCGTAACCGATGGTATTGTCTGTACCATAAAGGTCATTGTCAATCGTTCCTGGAAGGCCAATACAGCAGATATCAAAGTCGCGCGCCAGATTCATAGCACCAGTAAGCGATCCGTTTCCGCCGATAACAACAAGTGCATCGATTTCTTCTTTCTGTATGGTCTCAAAAGCTTTCTGACGACCTTCGTCAGTCATGAACTCCTTAGAGCGGGCTGTCTTCAGAATAGTTCCACCCGTACCAATAATACCACTTACATTTTCTGTTGTAAAAGTCTTGATCTCGTCATTAATCAATCCGTCGTATCCACGAAAAATTCCTTTTACCGTATAGCCATTATAGATGGCCGAGCGGGTAACGGCACGAATAGCCGCATTCATACCTGGTGCGTCTCCACCAGATGTCAGTACACCAATCGTTTTAATCTTTACCATAACCAAAAACCTTTATTTGTAGTACGTTATTTTATGATAATATTTATTTTTTATTGATCTCGTTCAAAAAATGGACATGTTCTTCTTTCCTTATTATCTAATGTCCTTGTTACTGCATCAGCCATAGGAATCCGAGTCCTATGATGCCTCCCACCAAGGCTTTCCAGCCTACATGACGGAAGAACCAGCCTACATGCATGCGCTCCATCTTCATCAATGCCAAACCACTCATTGTTCCAATACCCAAGATGTTTCCACCTGCCATTACGCAGAAGGCTACGACCCTCCAATACAAACCATTGCAACTGTAGACGGTAGAGAGTTCGGATGCCAAGCCTGTTTGTCCCATCTCGTCAGGAAGCGAGAAGAAATTGATGGCAGTCGCAAAATTGTCGAGCACCGTACTCAACACGCCCGCAGCCACTCCATGAAGCCAAACGAAAGGCTGACTATCATTAACACCCAAGTATTCCATCAACTCATCGTATGCTCCAGTTTCCTTCACAACACCTACAGACAACATGATGCCCATCACAAAGAGAATCATCTGAATGACACCATATTGCAGCACTCGAGGCGTACGGCGGTCGACCATTGCATCCATGTTCATCAGCTTGCGATTGAAAATCTCGTTGACAATCCACAAGACAGACAACACACACAGAGCCCCCAAGAAAGGACTCAGTTTGGAGATATTATGGAAGGTCGGGATAAACCACAGTCCACCGATACCCACAAAGAGCATGAGCAGACGCTGCCATACATTGAGTCGGGTATCATCGCCTCGATAAGGCATGACGATCCATTCGGTGTCGACACGCTCGGGAAGACTTCTCGATATCAGATAAGTAGGAACCAACCAGGTTGCAAGACAGGGCAGCAAAAGTGACATAGAGTAACTGGTGGCCGTTACTGCTCCACCGTTCCACAGCACCAATCCCTCAGGATTGCCGATAACAGTCAGCGCACCTCCACAATTGGCAGACAGCAAGATGGCGCTGCCATAAAACATACGCTGTCTGCGACTGGGAATAATACCATGCATGATGGTAAGCATCATGACAGTAGTGGTCAGGTTGTCAAGATTGGCAGAAATAACAAATGTCACCACAGAAAGTGTCCAAATCATACGCTTGCTATTACGGGTGCGAAGCAACTGGCGGATAAAATCGAAACAACCATTATTGTTGAGAATTTCAACAATCGTCATCGTAGCCAACAGGAACAAGACTATCTCTGCAGCTCTTCCCACATATGGCAGAAAGACAAAACGGGAAATAAAGCTCTTGACTGTTGCGCTGGATTCTGGGATGGCAGGAGTCTGACTGTGCAGATAGCTCGAAAAATCATAAGCATGCTGACTGGTTACGAAATCCATACCAAAACAAATATACAAAACCCATCCCACCGTACCAGCAAAAATGGCCACGGCAGCACGGTTCACCTTGGTAATATTCTCCGTTGCTATAAGGAGACATCCCAACAATAATATGGACACGATGACTATCGTCATATAACTATGCTCTCTTTATTTAAACGCAAAATTAACAATTAATCTGAAATAACAAGCATTTAGTTGCAAAAAAAATCTATTGTTTCATGGAAAAGTAACATATTGCAACATTTTACCATCCATTTTGCTATGTTGAGATAGCAAAAAAAACAACTTATTTGTATTTAAAAATCGAATGACAAATAATCGCAAACAACAAGAGAAAGTTTACTTTTCCTTTCTCTTCAACAACCTGTCAAAAACCCGAGTCTGGGTCTTCAACAAATACAAGGTCACTATGACATTGGCAGCAACCCAAACAAAACAAAAAGCCCAATACAAAACTGAAGGCTGCCACATGAATCCACCCAACAAGCCTCCAGCAACAAACACCAACTCCACGGCAATAAAGATCACACCCTTACGTGAAAGGACATAACGATAGAGACATCGGCTATACACAAGCACAAACAAAGTTTCTATCAGATAAGCTCCTACAATGCCGAAGCCAAGCCCCAACAGCCCCTTATAGCGATAGCCTACAATCTCCATCACGATGAGTAACATGACACATACAGCCTCCTGGCACAAGAACTTACGCGACTGTCCTTTCGATAAAGGCAGATATTCTATCGGAATATAAACTGCTCTGAAAAGCATGCTGACAGCTGCCAACTGTGCCATACCGAGCACATCCAAAAAACGATGGTCGTAGAGAAGTGGAATCAAGACTGGCAAGGCCAAAATCACGCCAGTCAATATGGGCCCAATCAGCAAAACATTGATTTCCAACTGCTTGTTGACACAGTCGTTCTGTTCCACACCCATCTCCTTTACAGATGACAGACGGGGAAAATAATCAGCCTCCATCGCCGAGAACACCAAGCCCGCATAGACAACAGCCAAGGTCCAGCCGGCATTAAAAAGCCCGACATCAGACAACTCGCCTATTCTATTAATGTACGCACGTATCAAAAACTCTGCTCCCGAACTCATGAGCCCGGCAACAACAAACGCCAAACCTAACCTGATAACATGAATGCCACGCCCTAAGAACTTGGCAGAAAAGGATACCCGATAAGGATAATGACGAGAGGAATAACGAAGAGAAAGCAACATCTGTGCAAGCGACTGCAACACAAGCACACCCACAATTCCCTGATAACGCCACAGATAATAAATAGGAACAGAGACGAATAGAGAAGCAAAGACTACGCATAAAGAGGAGAAAGCCAAGGCTCGCAACTGCCGTGTGGCCTTCAGCACAGCCGTTTCGCCACCTGCTACTATCAGGAATGCTACAGCAGGAGCCAAAAATATGAAATGACACACATGATCACCTCTGTCAACAAAGGTAATGCCATCAAGCAAAGGACTGAAAAACAGACAGACAAACATTCCCAACAAGGCTGCAAACAGACACCATGAGCGTATGAGCAGAATGGTGGAGGAAAGTTGCTCGTTGGAAGCATCATACTGTTCTGAGATTTCATGCACACCACTGGTAGGAATACCAAAATTAGTAGCCGAAACCACCATGTTAATGGTTGAATTGAAAAGCGCAACAAGTCCCATACCAGCAGTTCCCAAAAGCAAGGCCGCAAACTTATTGCGCACCAAACCAATGAGAATACTCAATCCCTGTACACCGCCGAAAATGCCGGTATACTTTAGTATATGAGAGTAACTGTCGTTCTTTTCCGTCTTTTCCATTTATTATAAAACGCAATCTCCTTTCTTTTATTATCTATGACACATAGTTTTTACTCCATCCACATCTAAAATAAGCAAAAGGAAAAGTTGAATAGAAAAGCCTCGAAAAATGAAAGCGGCTTCGATAGTCAATGAAGCCTATTTCGTAGAGCAATGAAAGCGGCTTCGTAAGCAGTTGAAGCCTATTGCATTATTCTGATAGAAACTATCAAAAAATATAGTTGACCACTTTAAACTTTATTAACAGCGCCCTACCTTCAAGGGGCACATTTGTGCTCTTTAAGGAACATTTTACCGCAAAGGAAAATTACACAGAATGGAAATAATATGGTCAACTGTTTAAGCACTACTCCTTATCCCTGAAATAGAATTTACACAGCAAGCTCCTGCGTAGAAAAAATGACAAAGAAAAAGGTCGCTCCCAAAGGGAACAACCTTTATTCTTTTCATCGAAGAAGATGAGTTGAAGCGAGAATTAAGCCTCTGCAGGAGCCTCCTCAGCAGGAGCAGCCTCCTCAGTAGCTGCAGCCTCAGCCTCTGCCTTAGCAGCAGCCTCAGCAGCCTTCTTGTCAGCTACCTTCTTAGCGATTGCTTCATTTACTTTCTTCTCAGCCTCGAGCTCCTTAGCAGCAGCATCCTTCTTTGCCTTAGCCTCGTTCTCGCGAACAGCAGAAGCCTTAGCATCCTTGCCATTCTTCCAAGCATCGAAACGCTTCTGAGCCTCAGCCTCATCGAAAGCGCCCTTCTTTACGCCACCACGGAGGTGCTTCATCAGGTAAACGCCCTCGCCCTTGAGGATGTTACGTACTGTGTCTGTAGGCTGCGCACCTGTCTCTACCCAGTAGAGGGCACGATCGAAATTCAAATCTACAGTAGCAGGATTGGTGTTAGGGTTGAAAGTACCAATCTTCTCAGTAAATTTACCATCACGTGGTGCTCTAACGTCAGCGATTACGATGCTATAGAAAGCATAGCTCTTACGACCGCCGCGCTGCAATCTGATTTTTGTTGCCATTTTTTTTAAAAATTTTATTTATTTGAGGTTTGAATTTTATGCTGTTATCACGTAACAGCCGTGCAAAGGTACGGCTTTTTTCCATACCTCACAAGTTTTTTCTTTTATTTTTCTTCTTTTTTAACGTATTCTGTCGGCTGCTCTGACCAGTTTCTCATCATCTGCCACTCCTTTTCGTGCCAATACAACCATAATGATGGCAATAAGTGGCAGACAGGCAGCAAACTTCACCTCTACATTTCCTTCCACCTCGGGCACTGTCACCATGCCGAAAAACAGCAAGGCGTAATCTATGTACCACAATACAGAGAACAACAGATTAGTGGCACAAAGTGACAACTGCAGCTTGCGGTTTTTATACAGGAATATTGTCGCCAACGACAAGGCTGTACAGACAGCAAGCAAAATAAAAAGAGGCAGACAGGTACCCGACACGGTAATCGTTCCGTTGTCATCTACGAAACCAAGGTTGTAGAGAGAAACAACTCCTCCCATTCCCTTTGGCAGAATGACACCTATCGGCATAAAGAAGCACAGCAAACTGGCGATGACAGCAACGAGCAGAAACAATGTTTGTTTGCGTTGTATCATATTCTTTACTGTTTTTAGAAATCCAAAGAGTCATTTTTGCTTGCCATATTGTCCTTAGAAGGATCGCGCCAGTAGATGTTGCCTTCTACAAACTCCTGTGTAGCAAGCAATGTTGGCTTTGGCAGTTTCTCATAATAACGAGAAATCTCAATCTGCTCACGGTTTTCGAAAACCTCCTCCAAAGAATCGTTATAAGAGGCAAACTCCTGAAGTTTCTTGCTCAGGTCTTGCTTGATCTCAACAGATATCTGGTTGCTACGCTTTGCGATAATGGCCACACTCTCGTAGATATTGCCAGTATTGTCACAAAGGTCCATAATGTTGCGGGTCACGGTATTTACCGGTGCTTTTGATTTCTTGTAATCCATAATCTTGCTTTTATTCTATTTTATTTTCTTTATTTCATTATTTATTCTCTAATTTGCTGTAGCTGTCCTCAGGATGTGCTTTTTCAAATTCCTTGCATTTGGCAATAAACTTTTCGGCAGTAGCACGCTCCTTTGAGTCAGGATACTCGTTGATGAATCCGTAGCACTCGTCCTCTGCATCCTGATATCGCTCCAACTGCTTGCTCTCCACACTCATCTTGGCGAGTTCGTACTTGCCCTTCATAATCAGAATGGCAAATTCCTCGCGCTTGTTGCTGTAGGGATAGTCCTTCAAGGCGTTCTGTGCAGTCACAATACAAGCCTCATAGTTGTTTCCGCCACTGGTACAGTTGCCAAAATATGTACCCAGATCATAATAGAGTTTAGCATTCTTGTACTCCTTCTCTACCAAGAGGTCCTGCAAAGCAAACAAGCGGTTGGTTGCCTGTTTCTTCAGTTTCGCATCGGGATAAAGATCCAGATATTCCTGAAAAGCAGCTATGGCCGACACGGTGAGCGACTGGTCAAGGCGAGGCTCGGGCGCATTCTTGTAAAGACTCTCTCCTACATAATATTTGGCATTCTCTGCATAAATGCCTTTTGGATAAGTCTGATAATATTTCTTGAAATACTCCGAAGCTGTTTCATAGTCACGCAAGCCATACTCAGCCATTGCCAACATATAGAGACACTCTTCAGCCTCTGTACTACCCTTCTTCAGAGTTACCAGTTCCTGAAGCAATGTTACTGCACGGGAATACTTTCCTGTGGCATAGCATTCCTTTGCATACTCATATTTAAAGTTGTAATTGTCAGATTTATAAACCTGATTAAACTGGTTGGCGCAGCTCGTCATGAGCAACGCAACACATGCTGTGATTAAAACAGTTTTCTTCATAGGTCACGTTTTGAGATGCAAAGTTACAGATATTTTGCTTATCCGCAAAGGAAAAAATACATTTTTTCGCAATTTATTAGTCTTTATAACGATTAATGCTCTTTTTTTTGTACTTTTGCAATTTAAAAGACAATGCATTCACAACTTATTCGTAAGAAAAATGCATGATATCTAAAAAAACAGGAACAGAACATGAACTTTAAGCTGACATCCAAGTACCAGCCTACAGGCGACCAGCCACAGGCCATCAGACAGCTCACCGAAGGCATAGAGCAAGGTGAGCCGGCACAGGTTCTGCTCGGAGTAACAGGCTCGGGCAAGACTTTCACAGTGGCAAACGTCATTGCCAACGTAGGAAAGCCAACCCTCGTGCTGAGCCACAACAAGACTCTTGCAGCACAGTTGTACCAGGAAATGAAAAGTTTCTTTCCAGAAAATGCTGTAGAGTACTATGTGTCTTACTACGATTACTATCAGCCAGAGGCTTACCTGCCGACAACGGATACTTATATCGAGAAAGATCTTGCCATCAACGACGAGATAGACAAGTTGCGCCTGGGGGCTGTATCGGCTCTGCTTTCCGGACGCAAAGATGTCATCGTGGTGTCTTCTGTCTCGTGTATTTATGGTATGGGAGGTCCTACCGCCATGCAGGAGAACATCATCAAGATAAAGAAAGGGCAGCAACTCGACAGGAACGAGTTTCTGCGACAGTTAGTGGATGCCCTGTATGTAAGAAACGATATCGAACTGCAACGTGGCAACTTCCGTGTCAAGGGCGAAACTGTAGATATCTTCATGGCTTATAGTGACAATGTGCTGAGAGTTACCTGGTGGGATGACGAGATAGACTCTATCGAGGAGGTGGACTCTCTCACCTATCACCGGTTGGTTTCGTTTGATGCCTATGAAATTTATCCTGCCAACCTCTTTGTCACCACCAAGGAACAAACCGAGAAAGCCATACGCATGATACAGGATGATCTGGTTGTGCGCGAGCAGTTCTTCAAGGATTTGGGCGACAACATCAAGGCACAGCGCATCAAGGAACGAGTGGAATACGACATGGAAATGATCAAGGAATTGGGACATTGCTCGGGTATCGAGAACTATTCGCGGTACTTCGACGGTCGACATGAGGGCGAACGTCCCTACTGCCTGCTCGACTTCTTCCCCAAAGACTTCCTGCTGGTAGTAGACGAGAGTCATGTCAGCATTCCGCAAATAGGAGCTATGTATGGTGGCGACCGCGCCCGCAAGCAAAACCTGGTGGAATATGGTTTCCGTCTGCCAGCAGCCTTCGACAACCGTCCGCTTACCTTCGATGAGTTTCACAGCATGATACATCAGGCCATCTATGTAAGCGCCACTCCCGCCGACTACGAGTTGAGAGAGTCAGAGGGTGTTGTAGTAGAACAACTTATTCGTCCTACAGGTTTGCTTGACCCAGAGATAGAAGTACGCCCCAGCGAGAACCAGATAGACGACCTGCTCGACGAGATACTTACCCGTACCCATCGCAATGAGCGAGTACTTATCACAACCCTGACCAAGCGAATGGCTGAGGAATTGACAGAGTTCTTGCTGAACCATAGTGTGAAGGCAGCCTATATACATAGTGATGTGGCCACACTCGACCGAGTAAAAATCATGAACGACCTTCGTGCTGGCGTTTATGACGTTTTGGTGGGAGTCAACCTGCTGCGAGAAGGACTCGACTTGCCGGAAGTATCACTTGTTGCCATCCTCGACGCAGACAAGGAGGGCTTCCTAAGAAGCCACCGCTCTCTTACCCAGACAGCAGGACGTGCCGCCCGAAATGTGAACGGAAAGGTAATCATGTATGCAGATAATATCACAGAGAGTATGCAACGCACCATTGATGAGACTGCCCGTCGCCGTACTATCCAGTTGCAGTACAATGCCGACCACAACATCACTCCTCGCCAAATAGTGAAGGCTATCACATCGGCCCTGCCTACTTCTAAAGAAACAGAACCTACAACCAGTATGCAAAAGACAGCAGCCCAGCGCGTATATATCGAACCAGAGGGAGCCTCCTTCGCAGCCGATCCTATCGTGCGCAGCATGAGCAAAGAGGAACTGCAGAAGAGTATTGCCAACACGACAGCTCTCATGAAACAAGCTGCCAAGGACCTCGACTTCATGCAGGCAGCGCAATATCGCGACGAAATCATCCGCCTGCAGAAAGAGCTGGAGGAAAAAGAAGCGTAAACCACATACATGTCCAGACCTCTTCCCCCAAAAATAAGAGACACTCTGGCAAAGACACTGATTTGGACAAAACTATATAAAAAAGGTAAAAAATTTCATCAAATGGAATCTCTACAAAAAGACTATTCAAACGACAGTTTCTTGAGTCTTCCTCTCAGCGTCTCTGCTTCCGATTTACGGATAGAGAGAGTGATAGAACAGGTGTTGTCATATTCCTGACTCACAATACGGGGTTGCATTTCTTTGACAACCCGCATCACATCATTCATCATCACATAAGGGAAATCATACTTCACCAGTTCTTCCACCTGTCTTGTCTCTTGTACGGAGTCTTCTATGGCCAAGGCTGCAGCAGCCTTGTATGCCACAATGAGTCCACCTGTTCCCAGGTTGACACCACCATAATATCTCACCACAATAATCAAGATATCAGTAAGGTCGTTGCTGTTAATCTGTCCCAAGATTGGTTTGCCTGCCGTACTGCTCGGCTCGCCATCATCATTGGCCCGAAACTCAGTCCTCTCAGCCCCAAGCATATAAGCATAGCATACATGTCGGGCATCATAATACTTCTTGCGGTAAGAGGCAACAATCTCCTTCACCTTATCAAGTGTTTCCACATGATGTGAAAAGGCAAGGAACTTACTCCGTTTTTCAGAGTAAGTCCCCTCGCCTATTTTATTTGTTATAGTCTTATATTCGTCAATCACCGTACAAATGTTGAAATTCGTATTCTTTATTTAAGTTTGTGAATAATGAGTCCGCTGCGTAACTTAGGCTCGAACCATGTAGCCTTAGGAGGCATTATCTTGCCACTGTCAGCAATATCCATAATCTGTTGCATAGTGACAGGATGCAAGGCAAGAGCCATACGCATCTCTCCACTGTCTACACGACG
>UMLC01023502.1_pt1 | contig 9984 bp, 9 predicted proteins | sample 1966451 | NCBI WGS metagenome assembly UMLC01 (sample SAMEA4836193, study PRJEB28245) | human gut metagenome | biome: gut microbiome; material: fecal sample | place: Denmark | collected 2008
GGCCAACCTTATGGGCGGTGTCTGCGCGGCCCTCTACGCCGAGTTTATGGCCCGGTGGTACAATGCCCCCTCTACCCCGTTTTTCATCACGGCGGCAGTCCCCCTCATCCCCGGAAGCACCCTGTATTACTGCATGAACGCAGTGGTCTCCAGCAATCTGCTGGCCGCGGAGCACTATGGCGAGCAGACCTTTTTAGCCGCATTCGGCATTGCAGGCGGCATGGCCATTGCCTGGTGCCTGGCCGATCTCAGCCGCAAGCTGAATGCCCTGCTCACGGGCCACAACCCCGCAAAATAACACAGAAAGAAGAGAATTATTATGGATTTTTACGGAACCATCGGCCCGGCCTGTGCGGAGCTTTCCACGTTACAGCAGATGGTCCGCGCCGGAATGACCGGCCTCCGGATGAACCTTTCTCACGGCTCACTGGCCGAGCACGCCGACTGGCTGGAGCTCATCCAGAAAGCAGGCATCCGCACCCTCCTGATCGACTTACAGGGCCCGGAGCTGCGCATCGGGCGGCTGGCGTCCCCGCTGACGCTCTCCGAGGGGCAGCAGGTGTTTCTGGGTACGGGCGGCATTCCCTGCCCGGCCTGCCTTTTGGACGCCATAACCCCGGGGCAGAAGCTGCTGCTGGACGACGGCAAGCTGCTTTTGCGGGTGAACGCTGTGGACACTGCTCTCCACTGCACCGTACTGCGGGGCGGCCTGCTCCAGAGCCGGAAGAGCATCGCGGTGCCGGGCGTGGAGGTTCCCTCCCCTACCCTGACCGATGAAGACCTGCAGAACCTGCGCGTCGCCGCCGACTGCGGTGTCACAGGTGTCATGCTCCCCTTTGTGCGGAGCGCAGAAGACATCCGCACCCTGCGGGCCGCGCTGGAAGATGCCCATGCCGGGCAGATCCAGATCTTTGCCAAAATTGAGAACCTTGCCGGTGTCCGTACTTTGCCGGAGTTTCTGCCGCTGGTGGATCAGGTCGTTATCGCCCGGGGCGATCTGGGCAACGCCATGCCCCTGTGGGAGCTGCCCCGCTGCCAGAAGCAGCTGGCCTCCCTCTGCCGGGCCGCGGGCGTGCCTTTCATGGTCGTGACCCAGATGCTGGACAGTATGCAGACCCGGGCGGTCCCCACCCGCGCCGAGGTCAGCGACATCTACAATGCCGTACTGGACGGGGCCGCAAGCCTGATGCTGACGGGCGAGACCGCCGCCGGGCAGTACCCCGTGCAGGCCATGGAATACCTTGTCAAGACCGCACAGACCGCGCTGTAAATTTTTATGATGCGATGAAAAGACCTCCGGCGAGATTGCCGGAGGTCTCGTTTATTCCAAGCAAAGATCCTTTGCGAAGCCCGGTCTATTCTTCACAAATTGTTCATAGAATGATCGTATCTTCATTGATTTTAACGAAATTTCTTTTTGATTTTCATGCAATTTCGCAATTGACAGAATCCCATGCGGTCCGATACAATAAAGCCAGAACGGCACCTGATCTGGACGTGCCGATGATCATTCCTGCACCCCAAAAATGACAACAAAAATTCTGAAAACAACAGGAGGCATTTACAATGAAACACCTGAAAAAACTGGCCGCTCTTCTTCTAGTGGGCGTTCTCGCCTTGTCCCTGCTGACAGCCTGCGGCGGCGGTGGCTCTACCTCCGCAGATGCACAGGCGGAAACTGCCGTGATGGCCGCCATCAATCAGAACCGTCCCGTCAATTCCGCCAAATTGCAAAACAGCAGCGAGCTCCGCAAAATAGCCAATCAGGACCTGGATGCTGCCATCAGTGGAAAATGGGGCCAGCTCAGTTCTTCTTTTACATTCAAATCCCATACTGATTTAAAAAATGGCAAATTCGGTTACACATTCATTGCCAAGTGTGATTACAAAAATACGGACCTCGCAAAACTTATCAAAACCGACACCAACATCAACAGCCACTATATGGACAAATGGAGCGATGTCGGTGTGGTAGTCCGGACGGTTGACGGCCAGACTTACATCGCCATCTCGGTGGCTATCGATACTTCCAAGACCTGATTTTATCCAGAAGATTCTTTTCTCCTCAAGATATCCCGCATTCCCCTGTGTAACAGAAAAAGTCAGGCTCTCCGGTAAAATGGAGAGCCTGACTTTTTGCTTTTTATTTTACTGTTCCGGTTTGTTCCGGGCAGTCTTCCTCAGCAGTAGACCACCGTTTCCTCCAGAGGCTTGCGGGAGGCGTGGTTAGGCAGTGGGCCAACGCCCTCGGCTGCATAGCCCAGGTCCAGGATCATCAGCACTTCCTCATTTTCCGGCAGGCCCAGCTCTTTGGCTGCCTTGTCCGGGTCAAAGAAGTTCAGCCAGCAGCTGTCCACTCCTGCGTTGGCGGCGGCCAGCATCATGTGCGTGGCTACAATAGAGGCATCCTCCACGCCGGAATCCCGCTTCTCGCCGGGGTAAGTAAATACATGGTTTTTATCAAAGGCCACCACCAGGCAGGTGGGAGCGCCATAGCGGCAGGGCGTTACAGCGTCGATCTTTTTCAGCCCCTCTTCGGACTGGACGACATAGACCCGCTGCTCCTGTAAATTTTTCGCAGTGGGGGCCACCCGGCCTGCTTCCAGAATGACCTGCAGCTTTTCCGCCTCCACCTTACGGCCACTGAAGTTTTTGCAGGAATAGCGGTTTTCCACGACCTGTGTAAATTCCATCTTGATTTCCCTCCTGATGTTCTCCTTTGGGGGACAGCCGTCCCCGGTTTCCTATCCATTATACGCAAACCGGCTCCAGGCTTCAACCCTGCACGCAGGCGGTCAGAACAAGTCCAGCATGTTGTCGAGATAAATTTCTTCCCGGACTTCCAGCTGGTGCTCCGGCTTGACCAGATAGTAGAGCAAAAATTCCAGCACCAGCGCGCTGCCCAGGCCCCGCCCCTCGACCTTGAAATTGGAAAAGCCCATGGGCAGATAGATTTCCTTGATATCCTCCACCCCGATGAACGCCGGGCTCCGCATGGCTTTGGAAAAGCGGTACCCCTGCGCCGCGTCGGGCGCGGCACAGCGGTGGTCCGGGCAGTCTTCCCCAAGGTTCTGGCGGCTGACCACCTCATAACAGCGCTTGCGGTCCCTGCAGCCCGTCCAGCAGCACTCGTTGCAGAGGAATTCCACCTTGTCTTTTTCCGCCCGGGCAAGCGTTTCCAGCTGGGCAAAGGCCTTATTGAGCCGGAAATCCGGCACCACATAGGCAAAATCCTCCCGGGCCGTCTCCTGCCGGAACGCTTCAAACTCCGTGAGGACTTTGGTGGTGGAAGAGACGAGATAAAGCTGCGGGTAGTGCTCTTTCAGGTAGCCCGCCAGCAGGTCGGAATGGACGATGACGCCGTTCTGCGGGCCGCCGCTTTCCGCCAGCAGCCTGCAAAGCGCGTTGCAGCGCTCGTCCGCCAGATGCTCCTCCCGCAGCAGCGAGTTGCTGAATGTCAGCCGGGCCGAGATGCCGTATTCCCGCAGCAGGGCCATCATCGCCTGGGGATCACACTCCCCGCAGGAAAAGCGTCCCCCGCCCCAGAGGCAGTTTTCCGGGGCACCGTAGATGGAACCGATCTCGCACCCATCGTAAAAATACTCCCGGTGTGTCCGGAACAGCGGCAGGAACCGGCGGTACAGCTCGTAAAACTCAAACAGCCCCGGGAGATGATAGATCGCAGTGTTTCTCATTCCGTCTTTCGTACTCCTTTTGCTTTCCGGTTCGGGTCATTCGGTTTCTGCCTCGGCCGCTGTAATGTCCCGGTAGAAAACCGCCCATGCGGCTTCCTCATAGGGGCGCACTACAAAAAAGCCTGCGCTCAGCGGAACTGCCAGCAGCAGCACCAGGGCGACCCCCATGGCCGCTGCATCGGAGAAAGCTGCCACGACCCACGAAAACCCGGCCAGCATCGGGAGGACACAGAGCAGCTCCCACCCGATGAAGCTGAAATCCAGGCAGAACAGACGCCATTTGTTGCCGTCCATGATCCGCCGCGATTCCGTAATGGCCTCGTTGGCCGTCAGGGCAGGGTGTTCCGCCATGATGTACGGAGCCATTGCATAGCTGTAGGATTTTACAATGCCGGGGATCACCAGCAGCAATGACCACAGTGCCACATACAGCCCCTGCAAAAATTTCAGGCAGAAGCCATCCCACAGGCGGCCTTTCTGGGAAAACAGGTCCGAAACAGTGGCCGCTTTTCCGTCCGCCAGATTCAAGTTGAACCGGGCATATCCCAGCCGCACGGCACCGCCCACCACGAGGGTGAAGAGGGTCCAGACCACGATGCAGACCACCAGCACTGCCAGCAGCCTGCCGCCGTTGGCCTGTGAAAACAACTCAAGGGAACCGCCGGGCGTGATGTTGGAATTCTGGTTGGCACGGTTCGCGTTGGATGTAATGTTCCCGGTTGCGTTTACAATATTGGCACCCAGCGCACTGGCGAGCAACCCGGCCAGCACCGCTGTTCTCCATCTTCCACGCAGGGCATCCCGGGCAAGAGCACGGTAATCAGCAGCTAGTTTCATATTGGCAGCCTCCTTATTCGCAATGGACCGCATTTCTTTCCACTGGAAATTGGTTCCTTTTTCTTAAATACGGTTCATCACACGGAAAAATTGCAGCTTCCCGGGCCGGCAGGCAAAAATTTTTCCGGCACACAAAAGGAAAAGGCGGCACTTGATTGCAGAAGTGCCGCCTTTTCAGGAGAAGAAAGTAGATCGTTCCGTTATGCGCTCATTACACCAGGCCCGTCAGCTGAGGCAGGGCCATGGACACTGCCGGGATGTAAGTGACCAGCAGCAGGCCGCCGATGATGGCGACATAGTACATAAGCATGTAAGGCAGGATCTTTTCCAGGCTGGTACGGCCCACCTTGATGCCGACGAACAGCGCGTTGCCGACAGGGGGCGTGATGTTGCCGATGCAGAGGTTGTACACGAGGATCATACCAAAGTGGATGGTGCTCATGCCAAAACTCTGGCAGATGGGCAGGAACAGCGGGGTGAAGATCAGGATAGCCGGGGTAACATCCATAAAGGTGCCGGACACCAGCAGGATGACGTTCATGATCAGGAGGATGATGTACTTGTTGTTGGTCAGGCCCAGCAGCAGAGCCGCCACGGCATCGGGGATCTGCAGGAACGCCATGACCCAGCCCAGAATGTTGGACACGCCAACGAGGAAGACGACCATGCCGGACATCTTGGCAGAGTCCACAATGATCTTCCACAGGCTCTTGAGGTTGATGGAGCGGTAGCAGAATGCCAGGATGAGGGCGTAGACCACGGCGATGGCAGAACCCTCGGTGGCGGAGAAGACGCCGCCCACGATGCCGCCGATGACCACGATGATCAGGGAGAGGGAGGGCAGAGCGCGCAGGGTGCAGACGCCGAGGTTCTTCCAATCGAACTTGCCGGGGGTGCCCTTATAGCCCAGCTTCTTGGCCAGGATGACGCCGACCACGGCACAGGCCAGAGCCCAGATGATGCCGGGGACATAACCGGCCATGAACAGGGCAGCCACGGAGGTGCCGCCAGAAGCCAGCGAGTAAGTGATCAGGGCGTTGGAGGGAGGGATCAGCAGGCCGGAGCAGGAGGAGGCCGCATTGGTAGCAGCGGTGACAGCCGGGGCATAGCCCTGCTCCTCGGCACCGTCGCGGATCATGGAGCCAACGGCAGCAGCGGCGGCGGAAGCGGAACCGGAGATGGCACCGAACAGGGCGTTGGTGCCGATGTTGGTGATGAGCAGCGCGCCGGGCAGCTTGCCCAGGATGGACATGACGAAATCCACCAGGCGCTTTGCAATGCCGCCCTGGTTCATGATGTTGCCCGCCAGAATGAAGAACGGGATGGCCGTCAGGCTGAACTTGCTCATGCCCACGAACGTGCGCTGGGCGGCCGTCAGCACGGCAACGTTCAGGTCAATGGACGAGAGGATGGCCGTCAGAGAAGAAACGGCGATGGCGTACGAGATGGGCACGCCCAGGAACAGCAGCACCAGCAGGACTGCCAGAATGACCAACAATGCTTGAATTGCCACGGTTTAGCCCTCCTTCTTTTCGTTTGCAGCGGCTTTCTCGGCCTCGACCTTGGCGATGGCCTCGGAAGCCTCATCGGCGACCTCCAGCGAGATGGTGCCGTTGGCAATGCCGATGATGTTCAGGATGGAATACAGCAGGATGACCACGCCGCAGATGGGCATGACCCAGTAGAATACGCCGACTGCCACGCCCAGCGAGGAGGTCTGCTGGCCCATGGCCAGTTTGGAGACCTGGAAGCCGCCGAAGACGAGGATGGTAGCGGAGAAGAGGAACGCCACCACCTCCCACAGGATGTGGAACGCCTTGCGCATCCCGGGGTTCATCCGGTCCACCAGAATGGGGATGTTCATGTGGCCGCGCTCACCGGAAACGATGGTGGCACCAAACAGGGTGCTCCAGCCAAACAGATAGCCGACCAGCTCCTCCGACCAGGTGGAGGGAGAGTTGAAGATATAACGGGCAATGACCTGATAGGTGGTCAGGATGACCATGACCGCCATGCTCAGGCCAGCCAGAAGCTCAAGCGCCTTGTTCAGCGCGGTACGAAATTTTTCCATATTGGCCTCTCCTTAGTTTGCGGACGCGTATTCGGCGTTGTATTCCTGAATGCGGTCATAGATCGACTGCAGCTCGGGGTTGGCAGCCAGCACCGAGGTGTGCAGGGGCGCCATGGCCTCCTGGAACGGGGCGGTGTCCGGGTAAAGGAAGTTGACGTGCTGCTCGTTCTCGGCCTTGTTCTTCGCCTCTTCCACGGCAGCGGCCCAGGCATCCCGCTCCACCTGATTGATGAGCTGGAAGCCCTCCTCAAAGATGGCCCGCTCGTCGGGCGAGAGGTTGGAGAGGAACTCGTAGTTCGCCACCAGCAGGTCGGGGACCATCTGGTGCATGTCGTAGGAGTAATACTTGCAGATATCGCCGTGGCCGTTGTCGGTCAGGGCCAGCTCGTTGTTTTCCGCGCCGTCCAGAATGCCGGCCTGCAGGGCGGTGTACACATCACCAAAGCCCATAGGGGTGGCGGTACCGCCCAGCAAACGCATCATCTCCACATTGGTGGGGGACTGTTGGACGCGAATTTTGAGGCCTTTCAGGTCAGAGGGCTGGTTGACGGGGGTCTTGACGGTGTAGAAGTTGCGGGTGCCCGCGTCCAGCCAGGTAACGGTCTCTAGACCAGCTTTCTGGGTGGTCAGGAAGATCGGGTCGGTGACCTCATTGTCCTCCATGGCGGCGTGGTAAGCCTCCTCGCTGGAGAACAGATACGGCAGGTTGAAGATCTGGTACTGGGAGCTGAACGTCTCCATGATGGCGTTGGAGGCCACCACAAAGTCGATGGCGCCCGTCTGGGTCAGCTGCACCATCTCGGTCTGGCTGCCCAGCAGCTCGCTGGGGTAAACCTCCACGCGGTACTTGTCCCCCAGTTTCTCATTGATAAAATCCGCAAACGCGGTCAGGCCCAGGTGGTCGGGGTGGTTGGCCGACTGCACATGGCCAATGCGGATGATCCGGCGGTCATCCGCAGCCTCTCCCCCGCCGCATCCGGTCAGCAGCAGGCCGCTTGCCAATGCGGCCGTGCCCATCAGCGACAGGAATCTTCTTCTCTTCATGCGTTGTATCCTCCCTTTTTCGATTCACGGTTTGTAAATTTATTGTAACAAAGGGTTCTTTGCCGCGAAACGGGAATTTTTTGTGAACCGCAGGACTATTTTGTCATTCTTGTATCCAAGTACAATTTTTTCGTCTCCGAGGAGAAAGAAACTGGCAAAAAAGAACCGGAAGCACGTCCAAATCAGGCGTACTTCCGGTTCTTTGCCACACTTTAGTTGTTTAAATTTTCTAGCCGGTATTCCGAGGGGGTCTTGCCGGTGATCCGCTTGAACACCCGGGTAAAATAGTTGGCATCGGCATAGCCGCAGGCGGTGCTCACGTCTTTCAGGCTGAGGCGGGGGTCCAGCACCAGCTGCCGTGCTTTCCCCACCCGGTACTCGTTGAGGTAGGCCGAAAAGTTGACCTTGAAGCACTGCTTGAACCTCTTGCAGAAATAGGCATCCGAGTAGCGCAGGGCTGTTGCCGCGTCCTGCATCGAGATATCCTCCCGGTAGTGGGCTTCAATAAACGAGAGCATCTCCGCCCGGATGATGGAGGTGCGGACATCCTCGTCCTCTTCCTCGGTGTGGAGCGGGGCAGCCGGGGCCGTAGGCTGTGCCCGGGGCGGCAGCGGCGTGCTCCGGGCCGACACCTGCCGGATGGCGTCCTCTACCGCAAACACCAGCTCCTGCTCCTTATAGGGCTTAAGCAGGTAGTCCAGCGCCCGCACCGCAATGGCCTGCTTGGCGTAGGCAAATTTATCATATCCGGTCAGGAAGAGGATGCCGCAGTTCTTGTCCGTCTCCCGGATCTTGCGGGCCACTTCCAGCCCGGTGTAGCCGGGCATCTCAATGTCCAGGATGACCACCTGCGGGGCCTCCCGGGCAAACAGCTCCAGCGCCTCCCGCCCGTTGCGGGCCTCGTATAGGACAATCAGGTCGCCCAGATACTTTTGCAGCGTCTTGCAGAGGACTTTCCGCTCGATCAGCTCATCCTCCGCCACCAGCAGCTTGCACTTCATGCTCGTTCCTCCTCTCCTCCCTGAGGGATCTCAAACCGGATGACGGTGCCATGCCCCGCCCGGCTGAACACCTGCATTTTTCCTGTATCCGGGTAGAGCATGGACACCCGCCGGAAGATATTTCCCAGTCCGATGCTCTTTCCGGTCTGTTCGCTCTGCCGCATTTTTTCGCTCAGAGCGGCAAGTTCCTCTTCCGTCATTCCTTTGCCGTTGTCGGCCACGGTAACGTACAGCATTCTCCCCTGCCGCCAGACCCGCAGCAGGATGCGCCCGCCCTCCTCGCAGGCTTTCAGCCCGTGGGAGAACGCGTTCTCAATGACGGGCTGCAATGTAAACGACGGCAGCCGCACCCGCGCCGGGTCTACCAAGATCTGCTTTTCCACGGTAATGCGTCCATCAAACCGCATCTGCTGGAGGTAGATGTAATCTTCCAGCCCGTCCAGCTCCTCTTCCAGCGTCACCTCCTGCTGCTTGGTGCGCAGGTTGTGCCGGAACAGGTTGCCCAGGCTGACGATCATCTTGTCGGTGGTCTCGGCGTCTTCCAGCCGGGCCATGCAGGAGATCATGTTCAGGGTATTGAAGAGGAAATGCGGGTTCACCTGGCTCTTGAGCATCTCCATCCGGGTGTGATCCAGGTCTTTTTCCAGGGCCAGATTCCGCACTTCCTCCCGGTGGAGGGCGTTCAGGGTCGCCAGATGCTCCTGCATGGCGTGCTTCATCTGGTTGAACGTCCCGGTCAGCCGCCCCACCTCATCCTGGCTGTGGACCGGCAGATCCTGCCCGGAAAAATCGTTATCCGCAATGCTGCGGGAAGCCCGCGCCAGCGCCAGCAGGGGCCGCACCACGGCCCGGGACAGCATATCCAGCAGCACCAGCATCAATGCCAGCGCCATAAGGAACAGCCCCAGATACACCCAGGGCAGCTGCTCCAGCTGGTCGGCCTGTGCACTGTAAGCGGCGTTCTCCTGCTCCAACGTGGCCTGCGTCAGCCGGAGGGCGTACTCGGAGAGGTAATCCTGCAATTCCATCACCCGGTACATCTGGTCCACATAGGTATCCGCCGCCGGGGTCATCTGCAAAAAGGCGTCCCGGTACTTCTGGTAGCCCGCATAGCCCTGCAGCAGGTTCCAGGTGCGGGCGTAGCGGTCCTCGCCGATCTTTTCATAATCAAAGGGCAGCTCCGCCAGGCTGGCTTCGGTGATCTCGCAGGCCGTCTGATACTCCTCCGTGTTCTCCTGCGAGGGCTCCCGCACCATCCGGGAGAACGCCTTGGTCTCCGCCGCCAGCGCATCCTGCACGGTGTAACAGGCGCTGTTATCGGCCAGCATCGCGTCAA
>UMLC01045795.1_pt1 | contig 9948 bp, 10 predicted proteins | sample 1966451 | NCBI WGS metagenome assembly UMLC01 (sample SAMEA4836193, study PRJEB28245) | human gut metagenome | biome: gut microbiome; material: fecal sample | place: Denmark | collected 2008
AATAGTACTAACGTACGTAAGCAGTAAAACCTGACAGGCTTATGAAAAATTAAGGGAGCCGTGAAAGCAGCAGTACGTCAGCAGTGTTGCCTGACAGTTTTATACAAAACAGGCACTATCTCCAAACTGAGATAGTGCCGTAAGCAGGGTTTTGCGCTAAACTTCATTTGCTGCATCATCCTGCGATAACCATGTAAAAACACGCAAAAACTCCCGTTGGTTTTGCGTGCCAACGGGAGTTTTGATAAAACAAAGCAAAAAAGCTTAAATTATAATTTTACTTACAGCACCAGCAGGCTCAAATCGCCAACGGCGTTAACTATGCCGCGTACTTCTTCAAGCATTGCCAGGCGGTTATTTTTAACGTTTTCGTCTTCGTCCATAACCATTACGTTATCAAAGAAGGTGTTAACAGGTTCAATAACCTTTTCACCTGCTTTTAAAACAGCAGCATAATCGTACAGTACAATTTCCGGAATAATTTCCTTGCTTACTGCTGCAACAACCTCATGCAGTTTGTTTTCAGATTCATCTTTAAACAGCGCGCCGCTGATTGCAACTTCTTTTTCGATTTTTTTGCACAGATTGCTTACGCGCACGGAAACCTGTACCAGAGGCTCTGCATTTCCTGCTTCAACATAAGCAGCCAGAGCTTTGCAGCGTACTGCCAAATCTACCATATCGTCGTTGCGTTTATCGGCAAATACTGCGTCGATAACGTCGTAACGGATGCCCTGGTCCATCAAAAGGTTACGCAGGCGCTGTTTGAAGAATTCCATAATCTGCGGCACCAGCTTGCCGGTTTCTTCCGGTTTGATGTCCAACAGATACAAAGTACCGGCGATAATTTTAGCCAGCGAAATATGATAGTTTGCATCAAGCAGGATATTGATAACGCCAAGAGCCTGACGGCGCAGCGCATACGGGTCCTGAGAACCGGTAGGAGCAAGCCCGCGGCTGAAAGTAGCGCAGATGTTGTCGAGTTTGTCGCCGATGCCGACAATGCGGCCGATGGTTGTTGCCGGCAGTGCGTCGCCTGCAAAACGCGGCAGATAGTGTTCAAAAATGCCGGTGGCAACTTCAGGCTTTTCACCGTCCAGCAGCGCATATTCGCGGCCCATTACGCCCTGCAGTTCGGTAAATTCAATTACCATGCCGGTAACAAGGTCGGTTTTGCACAAAAGTGCGCAGCGGCGCAGTTCTTCTTCATCAACAGGGGTGTTAATGGCAAAGCGCAGCATTTCCGCCATTTTAACAAGGCGCTCGCTCTTATCGTACATATTGCCAAGGCCTTCCTGGAAGGAAACGGTTTTAAGTTTTTCCAGGCGGTCTTCCAGTTTAATTGCACGGTCTTCGTTAAAGAAGAACTCGGCGTCGCTCAAGCGTGCGCGCAGCACGCGTTCGTTGCCGTGGGTTACAATATCAAGGTGTTCGCTGCCGCCGTTGCGTACGGTAATAAATTTATTCAGCAGATTGCCGTCTTCGTCAAGCACAGGGAAATATCTCTGGTGTTCACGCATCGGGGTAATAATGCATTCTTTCGGCAGGCTCAGGAATTTTTCCTCAAACTTGCCGCACAAAGCTGTCGGCCATTCAACAAGATAGTTTACTTCTTCAAGCAAATCTTCGTTAATCTCGGCTTCGCCGCCGTTCTGCGCAGCCAAATCCTTAATCTGCTGCAAAATCAGCGCACGGCGTTCATCCTGGTCAACCATAACAAAATTGTCGTACATAACTTTTTTGTAATCGCCGGCCGAAGGAATTTCCACAGCGCCTTTAACTCCTGCCAAAGCAGAATAAACTTTGTTGCCCACTTTGCTGAGCGCTGCGCTAAGTAAGCCCTGGCTTTCTGCCGCAGCTTTAAGCGACTGCTGCATAAAGCGGTGACCCATGCTGAATTTGCCGCTTTTTACGCCGCAGATTTCAACAGGAATAATCTGGTCGCCAAACAGGGCAACCATCCAGCGGATAGGACGTACAAAACGGAATTCGTAATCTGCCCAGCGCATGGTTTTTGGGAAACTTAAAGAAGTTAAAATGTCCATTAAAAGACCCGGCAAAAGTTCAACAACGGGCTGGCCTGCCAGATGTTTAACGGCATAAACGTAGTTATCGCGTACAACAAGGTCTTTTACGTCAACACCCTGTCCGCGCGCAAAACCCTGTGCAGCTTTGCTGGGTGCGCCGCTTACATAGGCAATTTTAGCGGAGGGGCCTTTGGCTTCAACAACAACGTCAGCCTGTGTTTCGGCAACGCCGCCGGCAATAAACGCCATACGGCGGGGAGTGCCGTAAACGGTAATATCTTCAAAAGGAATACGCAGCTCCTGCATTTTAGCAGCTGCAAGTTCTTTTAACTGTTTTAAAATACCGGGCATAAATTTAGCCGGTATTTCTTCGGTGCCAATTTCAAACAATAATTTTTCCATTATAAATTCTCCCCTTTCAGCATCGGGAAGCCGAGCTTCTCCCTTTGTTCAACATAAGCGGCGGCACACAGCCTTGCCATAGCGCGCACGCGGGCAATAAAGGCCGTTCTTTCGCTTACGCTGATTGCCCCGCGGGAATCGAGCAGGTTAAAGGTATGCGAGCATTTCAAAACATAGTCGTAAGCCGGGCGGATATAGCCTGCTTCGATTACGCGTTTTGCTTCTGCTTCGTACTTGTCAAACAAATCGAACAATAAATCGGTATCGGCAATCTGGAAATTGTAGTAGGACTGCTCAACTTCGTTGGTATGGAAAACATCGCCGTAGGTAACTCCATCAACCCACTGAATGTCGAATACGTTTTCCACGCCCTGAATGTACATGGCAAGGCGTTCCAAACCGTAGGTAATTTCTACGCTGACGGGTTTAACGTCAATGCTGCCAACCTGCTGGAAGTAGGTAAACTGGGTAATTTCCATACCGTCCAGCCATACTTCCCAGCCAAGACCCCATGCGCCCAAAGTCGGAGATTCCCAGTTGTCTTCTACAAAGCGGATGTCGTGCTCGTCCTGATGAATGCCGAGTTCGGCAAGGCTTTGCAGGTACAGCTCCTGAATATTATCCGGCGAAGGTTTAATAATAACCTGGAATTGGTGATGCTGGAAAAGGCGGTTCGGATTATCGCCGTAGCGTCCGTCTGCCGGACGGCGGGAAGGCTCTACATAAGCCACGCGCCAGGGTTCAGGACCGAGTACCCTTAAAAACGTACGCGGGTTCATGGTGCCTGCGCCTTTTTCAATATCATAGGGCTGCGTTAAAATACATTTCTGTTCGCCCCAGAATTTTTGCAGCTTCAAAATAATTGTCTGAAAATCCATAATATCCCTCCTGTATTTGCGTTACAAAAACGAAAGCCCCCGTCTCTGTAACAATATTAGTTACAGGGACGGAGGCACAAATGCTTCCGCGGTTCCACCCTGCTTGGCTGCAATTTGCAGCCCGCCTCGATGTTTATATAATTTGGCTCCAAGACGCCTTCGCCGCTGTTGCCGGCTTACACCGCCCCGGCTCGCTGAATGTGCGGTTACTACTTCTTATCATTGCTTAACAGAAAATATACCAAATAACTGCTGTTTTGTCAATGCTTAAAAACCGGTCTGGCTTAAAAAGCCGAGGCTTTTTAAAGGTTTGTCGGTCTGGAAAACGATAAAGCGCTGCAAAATTTTTTCAAGCTCCATCAAGGCGCCGCCGCGCACTTTAAAAGGATGCGGGTTGTTAAAATCAAGCGTTAAAAGCTGCGCCATAAACTCCTGCGCTTCCGTGCCGAACGGCAATTCTTCGCCGCCGTGGCAGTCATTGCACACAAGCCCGCCCTGCACAACGCTGAAATACGCATCGCCTTCTGCAGGTTTGCCGCAGTTTACGCAGCTCTGGCAGTTGGGCAGAACGCCTGTTAAAAACAGCAGCTTTACTATGTAAGAAAGCGCCACCAGCCGTGGGTTATGCTTTGTAAGCACGCTGCGCACAGCCAAAAGCAGTTCGTATATTTCTTCCTGCGGCTGATGTTCTTCCGTCATGTTTTCCGTTACTTCCGCAATTAAGGCGGCATAAGCCATCTGCTTTAAATCAAACTGCAACGGGTAACTTATAAGCTCGCAGCTTTTTAAAGTATCCAGCTTCTTGCCGGCAAAAAAGTTTATGTCAAGCACAGCAAACGGCTGCACAAGCCTGCCGCCGTTGGTACGCGCATACCGCGCGCCGTACGCCAGAAAACTTATTTTGCCGTGCCCGCGCGAAAAGCAGACTGCGTACTTATCCGCAGTCTGCCAGTTTTTAACCTTTAAAATTAGTGCTTCGTCGTTAAACCCTTTATCAGTCATTGCTATTCATCCGCATAAACAGGCATTTCCGGCTGTTTTGCCGCACGCACGCGCGTTACGCGGAAGCCTTCGGCACGCAGTACCTCAAAGCTCCAGCCGTCTACCTCAATTTTATCGCCGGGTTCAGGCTTGCGTTCCAGTAAGCCAAACACCAGCCCGCCGATAGTATCTTCTTCCGGTTCTTCAAATTTAATATGCAAAAGGTCTGTAATATCGTCAAGCAGCACCATACCGTCAAATTCGTAAGTACCGTCGGCGCGGTGCACAACTTCTTCTTCCTTATCGGCGTCATGCTCGTCCTGAATATCACCGACAATTTCCTCAAGCAAATCTTCCATGGTTACAAGCCCTGCCGTGCCGCCGTATTCATCTGCCACAACAACAAGCTGCACGCGTTTTTGCTGCATGGTCTGCAAAACCTTGCTTATATCCATACTTTCAGGCACTACCATAATCTGGCTCATGCGCGAACGCATGTCAAAATTTTCCTTTTCGCTGTCTTTAATGTTAATGAGGCTTCGCACATGCACAACGCCAAGCACATGGTCCTTGTCCTCATGCACCAGCGGGTAGCGCGTATGCCTTGTAGCCATTACTTTGGCAATGTTTTTTTCAAAACTGTCTTCAACGTACAGGCACACCATATCCTGACGCGGCACCATAACTTCACGCGCCACGCGGTCGGCAAAGTCAAAAACATTATCAAGCAGGCGGCTTTCCATATGGTCAAGCTTGCCGCCCTGTTCGCTGGCGCTTACAATCATACGCAGTTCTTCCTCACTGCGCGAAATATCTTCCGTCGGCACCTTATCCATTTTTAATGCTTTAAGCACCGCCTTGGCTGCTTTATAAAAAAACACAACCAGCGGGTACATTAAATAATGGAAAAATATCAGCGGATAAGCTATTGCCATTGCAGCACGTTCTACATGCGCAAGGCTGATAACCCTCGGCACAAGCTCGCCGAACACAACATGCACAAACACAATCAGCAAAAATGCGCATAAAACAACTACGCCGTCGTCATACCAGTGCTCGCCGATTAAGTCAAAGCCGTCGGCTATAATGCCTGCCAGAAGCGGGCCGCAGAACCAGCCCAAAATAAGCGATGACGCCGTTATGCCAAGCTGAACAGCGCTGATATATGTATCGCGCTTCTGCGTCATTTTAAGCACCAGCTCCGCACGGCTGTTGCCCTGTGCAATAAGCTCTTCAAGCCTTGCCGGGCGGATGCTTACCAAAGCGTATTCAGATACAACAAAAAATGCGTTTAAGCCTGTAATTAAAAGGGCGGCCAAAATTTTTAATAAATCCGCCACGTGACTGTCAATAAGTCATCTCTCCCCACATAAATAAATTAGCTGCTGTAGCCAAACTGTTTTAAGGCTTTGTCCTTGTTGCGCCAGTCGGGCTTAACTTTAACCCACAAATCCAAAAATACCTTGTCGCCCAAAAGCGCTTCAATGTCGCTGCGGGCTTCCAGGCCTATCTTTTTAAGCAGGCTGCCCTTGGAGCCTATAACAATGCCCTTCTGCGATTCGCGCTCCACAAAAATGGTAGCACGGATATAAATATCGTTGTTGGTACGCACTTTAAATTCTTCAACCTCAACAGCAACGGAATGAGGAATTTCGTCGCGCGTATTTGTCAAAACTTTTTCGCGTATCATTTCGGCTGCAATTACGCGTTCCGGCTGGTCTGTTATCATGTCCTCATCATAATATGCAGGCCCTTCCGGCAGATGTTTGGTAATTTCATCCACCAGCGCTTTAAAATCCGTGTCCTGCAAGGCAGATACCGGCACCACGGCGGCAAAATTATAATCGTTTACGTAATTGGCAATAATGCCGAAAAGTTTTGATTTATCCTCCAGCTTGTCAACTTTATTGGCAACAAGTATTACCGGAGTTTTAACTTTTTTAAGCTGTTCAATAATGTAATCTTCGCCTGCGCCGCGCTTTTCGCTCACGTCAACAACAAAAAGAATTACGTCTACTTCTTTTAACGTGCTTTCTGCCGCGCGCACCATGTACTGACCAAGCTTGTGGTGCGGTTTATGAATGCCCGGCGTGTCGAGAAACATAATCTGCGCGTTATCAGTATTTAAAATGCACATAATTTTGTTGCGCGTTGTTTGTGGACGGTCGCTCATAATGGCGATTTTTTCGCCGATAAGCGCGTTTGTTAATGTGCTTTTGCCAACGTTAGGCCTGCCAACCATAGCGGCAAAGCCTGTGTAATGTTTGTTCTTTTCTATTTTATTTCTCTCCTTTATTATTCATGCTTTCCTGCCCAAAACCGTAAGGCAACAGTTCTTCCGCCGTCATGGTTTTGGTTGCTTCCTTTAAGTTGCCCATAACAACAAGCGGTATGCCAAACTCGGCAATTACCTGGCGGCATGCTCCGCAGGGTGCTACCGGTTCGGGGCTGTCTGCCGCCCCTGCCAACATTTTAAACCTGCGCTCACCGGCGCAAACTGCCGCAAATATGGCGTTGCGTTCCGCGCAGCAGGTTAAGCCGTAACTGGCGTTTTCTATATTACAGCCTGTATAAACCTTTCCGCTTTCGGCCAGCAGCGCCGCGCCTACGGCAAAGTGCGAATACGGTGCATAGGCATTTTGGCGCGCTTTGCGCGCTATTTTCATCAGTTCTTTTGCGTCCATTATCTGCCGCCTTCTAAAAATTCCTCGCTCAGTTCAATCTCGCGCAGAGCTTCTTCTTCTTTGGCACGCATAATTACCTTGTCTTCTTCCGTCATGTGGTCATAACCGAGCAGATGCAAAAGCCCGTGTACGGCAAGGTAAACCACTTCACGCGTCAGCCCGTGCCCAAATTCTTCGCCCTGGCGCTGCGCAGTTTCGGCAGAAATTATAATATCGCCCAAAAGGTGTTCTTCCGGCGCGTCTAACAGCTCCGGCTCATCTTCGCCGCCTTCGTCAAGCGCAAAGCTTAAAACGTCGGTCGGGCGGTCAACATCCCTGTATTCACGGTTCAGGCGGTGTATTTCTTCGTCGTCAACAATGGTAATGTCAACTTCCGTCTGCTCTGTAAGGTCGTGCAGGCGTGCAGCAGCATTCAGCCCGGCAACAAGCCTGCTTTTTAAAGCATCATCTATTACTATTTTGTCCTGGTCATTTTCTAACGTTATCAGCATGTTTTTTCTCCCGTTTATGCTTTTCTTTTTCGTATTCTTCGTAAGCGCGGATAACGGCACCGACAATTTCGTGGCGCACAACATCCGTTTCGCCAAAATTTACCACGCCAATACCAGGAGTATTGCGCAAAATATAGGCAGCCTGCTTTAAACCGCTCTTTTTGCCGCCCGGCAGGTCTATCTGTGTAACATCGCCCGTTATAACCATTTTAGAGCCGAAGCCGAAACGGGTTAAAAACATTTTCATCTGCTCCGGCGTGGTATTCTGCGCCTCGTCCAGAATAATAAACGCTTCGTTCAGCGTGCGCCCACGCATATACGCCAGCGGCGCAACCTCAATCGTGCCGCGGGTAATATATTTCTGAAAGGTTTCATTGCCGAGCATGTCATAAAGCGCATCATACAAAGGGCGCAGGTAAGGGTCAACTTTATCCTGCATGTCGCCGGGCAAAAAGCCTAATTTTTCACCGGCTTCAACGGCAGGGCGCGTTAAAATAATACGCTCAACTTCTTTGTTTTTCAGCGCCTTAACCGCAAGCGCCACGGCCAGGTAAGTTTTGCCTGTACCGGCAGGCCCTATGCCAATGGTTATCGCATTACGGCGGATAGCGTCAATATAATTCCACTGCCCCAGTGTTTTTGCCTTAACCTGCCTGCCGCGCCTTGTTACGATAATCGTATCGGCATACATGCGGTGCAGTGCGTCAAGCTGCGCTTCGGCAATCATGCGTATGCTGTAACGCACATCGTGCGTGGTAATGGCAGCACCCTGACGCTCCAAAAACAGCAGTTCCTTAAAAAGGTTCTCCAGCTGCTTTACTTCTTCTTCGCTGCCGCTGAAACTGATTACATTGCCGCGCGCTACGATTTTAGCGTCATAGCACTCCTGAATAACGCGCAAAAGTTCGTCATTACGCCCCAGAATGGCCAGCATTTCCTGCTGGTCCTGTACTTCAATCAAGCCTTCGCTTTGCATTAAAGTCAAGTCCGCGCTCCTTTCATTACTGCTTAATGGTTATTTTGTTAATTACAACATCTTTTAAAGGTTTGTCGTTGGCGTCGGTTGCCACTTTGCCAATGCGGTAAACAACTTCCATGCCTTTGGTTACTTTGCCAAACACGGCATGTTTGCCGTCAAGCCACGGGCAGTCGCGCAGCGTGATGAAAAACTGGCTGCCGCCGGTATCAGGGCCTGCGTTTGCCATAGAAAGTACGCCCGGCCCGTCGTGAAGCAGCTTGCTGCTGAACTCATCTTTAATGGTGTAGCCGGGGCCGCCCATACCGGTTCCCGTCGGGTCGCCGCCCTGAATCATAAAATTATCGATAACACGGTGAAAAATTACACCGTTGTAAAAACCTTTGTTGGCAAGGTCAATAAAATTTTTGCAGGTATTCGGTGCCAAATCGGTTGCCAGAGCCACTTCAAAATTGCCCATATTGGTTTCAAACACCGCCGTTGCCGGAGGCATTGCTTCTTTCTGCGGTTCGCTGCCGCAGGCACTTACAGCCACGCTGCACATAAGCATTATTAACAGTAACAGTTTTTTCAAAGCCATTCCTCCCAAAATTTAAAAATAGTTATAAGTATATTATACCTCTTAAAAGACTCGCGCGTCAAAAATTACAGGCGCGAACGCAGCCAGCCGATAACTTCTTCCGCCGCTTTATTGCTGTGATTGGTAAAACTGTGGTCGGCGCCGTTTACAATAACCAGCTTCTTCGGCCGCCCCGCAAGAGCAAAGCTGCGCTGCGCCTGCTCTACATTAACGGTTTCATCCTCACTCCCGTGAATTACAAGCAGCGGGCGTTTCTGCCACGCTTTAAGCATTGCCTGCAAATCGTAATTATCAAGGTCACTTACAAAATCCGGCGTCAGCGTAATGCTGCCGCGTTCATCCTCTAAATTAAGCGTTTCTCCGTTTTTTAAACGGTTGTAATTCTCGTTGCCCAGCGCATTTTTAAAAGTAGCGTGCAAATCATTCGGCGTTGCCCATAAAGCAAGCCCTGCAATTTCGCTGCGGCGCGAAGCAGTAACCAACGAAGCCGCTCCGCCCATGCTGCGCCCGAGTAAAAAAATACGCGGATTTTTATATTCTTTCATTGCAAAATCAAGCACAGCATTCAGTTCTTCGATCTGATGCGAAAGAATCTGGCTGCCGGTAAAATTAAAACGCAGAACGTTCACAAACAGCGACGCCATCTGTGAAAGGTACGCAGCCCTTCCGCCGCCTTCCATACTGCCGCGGAAACCGTGCGCCATTATTAAAAGGTTGTTCGGCGCCTCGTCATCCTGGCACGGCTGAAATTTAGCGTCCATATCGCCATACGGGCCGCTGATTTTTAAAGATTCATCAAATTTAACTCTCATTATACAATCCTTCTTTTATATGGTTATGCTTATATTATATCAAAACCAACAAAAAATATAAAACAATAAAATATTAAAAATAGTTTACAAAACCGGCACTTTAAATATTATTTTACT
>UMLC01046057.1_pt1 | contig 9812 bp, 6 predicted proteins | sample 1966451 | NCBI WGS metagenome assembly UMLC01 (sample SAMEA4836193, study PRJEB28245) | human gut metagenome | biome: gut microbiome; material: fecal sample | place: Denmark | collected 2008
AGTATCGGCACCAGCAGAAACGACATGAAAATAAGAGGGAAGAAGTTGGTAAACATCTCATTGTCGATCAGTGCCGTGCATGAAATATAGGCACTTGCCGGCAATGCCACAAGCACAAAAGGCAGGATTTTGTAGTTGGCAGCCAGCGCAAGGACAATCACGCCGAACGACAGGAATAGGTCGCCAAGCACGAGCACCACATTCTCTGATGTCGGATTGATGGAGCATGCCAGCATCTCCACCACCATGAAGCTTTGCACCATCAGCAGTATTGACGCCAGCGCGGCGCGCAGTTTGACAACGCGGAATGCGAGTAGCGACAAGGCGCCGATAGTAAAGGCATACTGCCCTAAGTTGAGTGCTGTGAACATGATTCCGGTAGGGCCCGACAGCCCGAGCAGGTTGAGGGGGACGGCTACAAGTATCAGAATGCAGATAAAAAACAGCACCATTATGCGCTGCCAGTTGGTTGCATCGTATTTTCGTCGCCATTCAAACGTAAAATACGCTCTTTTAAGTTGTTGTTGTTTGTTGAGTTGCATTTTGTCAGTCTGTTTCAGTCTGTAAAAATAAGTGTTTTTATTTGATTTCAGTCTATTTCAGCATTGGAATTTTACTTTCTGAGGTAACAGGTATGTTTTTTAGAAGTAATTTTGAGGCATTAGAATTGCAAATCGTGCAATATATATACAACGCGGTAGGGAAATTTTTACGGCATCGGAAGCGATTGCTTCCGATGCCGTTGTTTTTGGGGGTTGCAGAAAGGCGCGGTCTGCCTTTACTTGTATCGCTTTACGCGCTCGTCATTGATTACTCCGCTCCAGTTCAGACCGAACGCAAAGTCGTAGACATTTCCGTCGGCGTCGCGGTAGCAACGGATGTCGCGCGGACGGTCTTCGCAATGCTCCTCCACAGCCTCCATCGATTCCGGCAGCTGCACTGGCAACAGTGCCGACGGTTCACGTCGGCCGGAAATCAAGTCCATATACACCTGTGCCTGCACGTCGAAGCCAACAAGGATTGCGTCGGCAAGAGGCTCAATCTCGCGCATCACGGTAGGGTTTGACATCATCAGCACCACAACCACGGGTTTGTTGCCCATCTCCTTGCGCACGCGCTGCAGCAGCGTCAGGTCGCAGGCATTGATGGTGTGGGCTGTCTTTCCTCGGTATGAGCGGTTGGTTGAGTCCTCAAACGGGTCGCCTCCGGCAATGCTGTGCTTGCGTGCGGTGGTGGCGGCGTAGTCGGCATATTGCAGACTGATTGGTATGTAACCCTCCTTCATGTCGTAGCCCATCCACAGGCTGTGGGGTGATTCGATAAACACCACGGCGAAGTCGGCATTGTCGGCGCATGCGGCTTTGTCGTAGTATTTCTCAAGCACGTGTTCAGGCACGGGGTCGTAGATGCGTTCGGGCGTAATGTCGCGCCAATATGTTGGACCTTCCGGGGCGCGGCGTTGCGGGATGTAGACGCGTTTGCGCTCTTTTTGCGGCAGCAGGTTGGCGTGGTTCTTTATCATCACCACACTTTTCAGCTGCTGCTCATATCCACGTTGCATGAACTCAGGGTTGCCCACAACCTTTTTCGTGTGCTCCACATCGACATACGGGTTCTCAAACAGTCCGGTGCGGAAGATGTTGAGCAGCAGGCGGCGTGCCGAGCGTTCGAAACGTGCCCTCATCCATTCTTCGCCATGCTCCTTCACGCCCATCTCGTAAGCCTCGATTACGGGGCCTTTCTCGTTGTTGCCGCCGAATTGGTCTACGCCAGCCATCAGGGCTTTGTAGTGGCGTTCAGCCACGCTCATTGTCTCCACACCCCACGGCTTGCCGGAATGGATGCCTGGGTGCTTCTCGTCGCCGGTTATGATCCAGTCGGTGCAGACCACGCCGTCGTAGCCAGCCTCCTCACGCAGTTGATGCGATATGATTTCGCGGTTGAAGCCGTTGCCCACGTTCTCGTCGGTCTGGTTGTAGGATATTGTGTAGTAAGGCATCACGGCGGAAGCCTTCTCCGTGCCGCCGGTCAGCTTGAACGCGCCTTCAAGGAACGGGATTTTGTGCTGCTCGTAGCAGCCGCCCGGGTATACGGCAAACTTTCCGTTGCCATAGTGGGCGTCGCGGCCGCCTTCGCCAGAGCCGCCGCCCGGCCAGTGCTTCACCATTGCGTTCACGCTGCCGTTGCCCCATCCTCCAGCCGTAGGATCGGTCTGGAAGCCGTCGGCGTATGCGCGCGTGAGGTCGGTCACGAGGCGTGGCTCAGGGCCGAACGTGCTGCTGTAGCGATACCACCGCGGGTCGGTGCCGAGGTCGGCTTGCGGCGACAATGCCGTGGCAAGACCGAGAGCGCGGTATTCCTCGCGGGCAATCCTGCCGAACTCTTCAACGGTTTCGGGAGAGAACGTGGCGGCAAGTCCGAGCATATTGCTCCACAGCGAGATGCTGCCATCGCTGCCGGGGCTGAACTCGGCATCGGCAAATGCCGAATGGCGCGGGTCGGACGAGTTGTTGGCAGGGATGCCGTGCGTGCGTCCTTCGATGAGCGCCTGCACCTTATTGTTCCATCGCGCTGCCGTTTCCGGACTTTCGACAGTCGACACCAGCACGTGGCGCAGATTGTCGTCGGTGAGAAACTTGATTTGCGCGTCGCTGAGGTCGTAAGCCTTCATGCCGCTTTCGGCAAACGGCTTACCTCCGTAGGTGTCGTTGGGCATCGGCAGCTTGTTCTGTATGCTGTAGAGCATCAGTCCGGCAATCTCGTCGACACTCAGCCGCGACGCAAGGTCGGCTGCGCGTTCCTCCATCGGCAGACGCCAGTCCTCATAGGGCAGGAGAGTGTCGCTGCCGTCAAAACTTTTGAACGCCTTGCCGTCCACTTCTATTATCTTCACTCCCGATGTGGGAGAGTAGCCCAAGTCGGGGCCGTCGGTTTGACGCACCAGGTTGAAGCCGTCTTTTTTTATTGTTTCCATCCTGTTATGGATCCTAAGTAACAGGTTAATTCGTTTGCCATCTTTTCCGCCTGCCGCATCGACGGGTGGTAGCCGGCGCCGTAGCCCAACGAGCCGTCTTGCGGCGACATGTCGAAGCGGAAGAATGCATTGTCGCCATCCTTGCGCATGGCCGCAGCCACGCGGTCGAGAGCGCGCTGCACGATGCCGAGGTTTTTGCCTGTCAGCATACTGCCTGTCAGCATCACGATTTTGGCGTTAGGGTAATATCCGCGCAACCGTTTTGCAAACTGCAGTGCGGCATTCTCGTATCTGACAGAGTCGCCTTTGTTGACGCTCATGTCGTTTGTGCCAAGATTTACGCAGACCACATCGGGCTGGAACGAAGAGAAGTCCCATTTTTCGTCGGCGTCATAGAAGAGCGTGCGGTCGTAGAGAGCAGGCAGGCAGCCGTCGGGAGTGCCTTCTGCCGGTCCGCCGTAGTTGCGGTACATTCCTATGCCGGAGCGTGCCACGACGTTGTATTCCGCACCGAGGGCGCGTGCCGTGCGTGCGGCGAACGTGTAGTAATGGTTCTCGGTGTCGTATGTGAATTTCTCGCGGGCGCTGTCGGCTTCGATGCCGTAGCCGCAGGTGATAGAGTTGCCGATAAATTCAATCCTTCGGGAGCTGCGTTTTGGGGCGTTCAGCATCTTTCCGCCGTCCGACAGCAAAAAGCCGCGGAATTCGGGGCGTTTCTGATAGCCTTCGATGGCATACGTCACACGCACGCGATGCTCGTTGTTGTCAAGGTTGGAGGCGAGAGTCGCCACCGAATCGTTTTCGGAGAAATTGATTTTAAATGGAGCAAGGTTGTCAAGCTCCACCATGAAATGTCCGCTGCCAGGCTTTGCAAGCATCGTGACCGATGAGCCCGAGAAACGGAATTCGGCACTTGTGCCTGGATATGAAAATGCCGGCGATTTGGGATTCCGCCACGAGATGCGTCCGTTGTAGACGATTTGCGGATTGTCGGGGCTGACCGTCACTTCGGAGAAAGCGCATGCCGCTGCCGACAGGATTAAGACTAATGCAAGATATAGTTTTTTCATATACTTGATTTTAAAGAAACAAAGGGAAGCCACAGAAATACGGGCTTCCCTTTGTAAAACGGTTTTCTTAGTCGAGGTCGAAACCGATGTCGTGGCGGAAATATTTGCCGTCAAAATTGATTTTCTCAATTGATGCAAACGACTGTGCCAACGCTTCGGCTTTTGTCGTGCCGTAGGAGCTTACGGCAATCACGCGTCCGCCGTTGGTCACAACCCCGTTGTCGGTGCGCTTCGTCCCGGCGTGGAAGAGGATGCTGCCGGTCACGGTGTCAAGCCCTGTGATTGCTTTTCCCTTTTCGTATGCTCCGGGGTATCCGGCAGATACCATCATCACCGTCACGGCATAGCGCGGGTCGATGGCGAGACGCCGGTCGGCAAGAGTGCCTGTGGCTACGCCTTCAAACAGGTCGAGCAGGTCGCCGTCGGTGCGGAGCATCACGGCTTCGGTCTCCGGGTCGCCCATGCGCACGTTGTATTCAATCACCATCGGCTCGCCCTTCACGTTGATGAGTCCGAGGAAGATGAATCCTTTATATGTGAGGTTTTCCTCTTTAAGTCCTTTCAGGGTGGGCAGGATGATGCGGTCGGTCACTTTCTGCATAAATGCGTCGTCGGCGAAGCTGACAGGCGACACTGCGCCCATACCGCCGGTGTTGAGTCCGGTGTCGCCCTCTCCGATGCGCTTGTAGTCCTTGGCCACAGGCAACACCTTATATGAATTGCCGTCGGTAAGTACAAACACGGAGCATTCGATGCCTGAAAGAAACTCCTCGATCACCACTGTTGCCGACGATTTGCCAAACATACCGCCGAGCATCTCGCGGAGCGATGCCTCCGCCTCTTCGACAGTCGGCAGAATCAGCACTCCTTTGCCGGCAGCCAGTCCGTCGGCTTTAAGCACGTATGGAGCCTCGAGCGAGTGCAGAAACTGGATGCCCTCCTCGATGTTGCCGGCGCTGACACTGAGATAGCGTGCCGTCGGGATGTTGTGGCGCATCATGAAGCCTTTGGCAAAGTCCTTGCTGCCTTCGAGCTGCGCACCGCCTTTCGACGGGCCGATGACCGGCACCGATTTCAGCGTCTCGTTGTCAGTGAAATAGTCGTAGATGCCTTCAACCAAAGGGTCTTCGTTGCCCACGACAACCATTGTCACACCGTTGTCGATGGCAAATTTGCCTACGGCTTCGAAGTCGAGCGGCGACAGTGCCACATTTTCACCATATTGTTCGGTTCCGCCGTTGCCGGGGGCGATGAAGAGTTTCGCAAGGCGTGGGCTTTGGTTGAGTTTCCATGCCAAAGCCGACTCGCGACCTCCTGAGCCAAGCAGCAGAACGGTTTCTTTTTTGTTTTCAGCCATGATTCAGTATATGTTTTATGATTGGTTGTTAATCTTGATTGTCCTTGCGGTTGCGGTGGCGCATCACGACATCGCCCGATTCGAAGTCGGAATCGTCAAACAGACGTGGTTTTTTGAATTTGACAGCGCGGCGCACCTTGTCGTCTTCAAAGCGAGCGGAGTCTTTGCTGCGTTTGCTGTCGCGGAAACGCTCGTTGTAGGGTTTGTGGTAGCGCTCCTCGAGGGCGTTCTGCGCACGTCGGCGGCGCACACCGCGGCGGTCGCGTTCCCACTGGTCGTCGTCGCGTTTGAAGTCGCGGTCTCCGCGGAATTTTCCGCCTTGGTTTTTCCATCGGCGTGCCTGACGCTCGTCGCGCTCGTCGTTGTCGCGACGGCGGCGTACGGGGCGTTCCGGGCGTTTGAATTCCTCGTTGCGGATGGAGCGACCCTGCTTGCGGAACTCGGCATACGTACCGTCGAAAATCACGTATTCGCGGAACTCGCATTCCAGAGCGCCGTTGAGCACGGGGAATTTCACAGAAGGCTTCAAGCCGATTTTGTCGAAATATTCGGGTTTGTATCCGATAATCCATGCGTGGTAGCCACGGAACACGTTTTTCAGGCGTTCGCCGATGGATGCGTAGAGGGCGTCCATGTCGTCGGCCGAGATGCGTTCGCCGTATGGCGGGTTGGTGATGAGGATGCCGTTTTCGGGAGCCTCGGTGTATTCCTGTATAGGCATTGTCTTCAGCTCGATGTCCTTGCCCACGCTTGCGCTCTTGATGTTGCGTTCGGCGATGGCGATGGCTTTCGGCGAATTGTCGGAACCGTAGATTTTATATTCAAACTCGCGTTCGGCGGAGTCGTCGTTGTAGATGGAGTCGAAAAGCTCCTGGTCGAAGTCGGGCCAGTGCTCGAAAGCGAAGTCGCTGCGGAACACGCCTGGATTGATGTTGCGGGCAATCAGGGCTGCCTCGATGAGGAATGTGCCCGATCCGCACATCGGGTCGATGAAGTTGCTCTGTCCGTGCCAGCCGGTTTTCAGAATCAGTCCGGCGGCGAGCACCTCGTTGATAGGCGCGTCGGTCTGCATCACGCGGTATCCGCGTTTGTGGAGCGACTCTCCTGATGAGTCGAGCGACAGCGTCACCTTGTCCTGGTAGATATGCACGTTCAGCAGAATGTCGGCGTTTGTCAGGCGGATTGACGGGCGCTTGCCGTATTTCTCGGTGAAGAAATCGGCGATGGCGTCTTTCACGCGGTATGTGACAAACTTCGAGTGGCGGAAGTCATCGCTGTAGACGGTGGAGTCGATGGCGAAAGTCTTTTCGGGCGACAACAGTTGTTCCCAGTCGAAAAGTTTTGCCTGACGGTAAAGCTCATCGGCGTCTGACGCGGTGAACGTGTGGATTGGTTTAAGAATGCGCAATGCCGTGCGGCAGCAGAAATTGGCACGATACATCAAGGCTTTGTCGCCTTTAAACGATACCATGCGTGTGCCTGTTGTAACGTCTTCTGCGCCCAATTGGCGCAATTCTTCGGCCAGGACGTCCTCAAGTCCCTGAAAAGTCTTGGCTACGAGTTCCATTTGCTCTTTCATTATAGTTTAGTCTTGCTTTAATCTAAGAATGTTGTCGGCTTTCGCCTGTGTGAGTTTCTCGTTGTCGGCGACATCGTCGGTCACCCAGATGTTGCCGCCGATTATGGCATTGTTGCCAATGTGTATGCGCCCCAGCACAGAAGTGTTGGAGTAGATGACCACATTGTCTCCGATGATGGGGTGGCGTGGGATGCCTTTGATGGGGTTGTTGTCCTCGTCATAGTCGAAACTCTTGGCGCCGAGGGTCACTCCCTGGTAGAGTTTCACGTTGTTGCCAATGATGGCGGTGGCTCCAATCACCACTCCTGTGCCGTGGTCAATCGAGAAATGCTCGCCGATGGTTGCCCCGGGGTGTATGTCGATGCCCGTTTCTGAGTGCGCAATCTCGCTTATCATCCGCGGGATGATGGGCACTCCGAGCGTGAGCAGGGCGTGGGCTATGCGGTAGTTGATGATGGCCTTCAGACCGGGATAGCAGAATATCACCTCCTCGGTGCTGACGGCGGCAGGGTCGCCGCAATATGTGGCGTGGACGTCGGTGTGGAGCACGCGGCGCATCTCCGGGAGCATCTCGATAAACTGTGCTGCCGTCGTGGCGGCGTCGCGCTCAAGTGCGGCATAGTCGGTCGTGTCGCAGTCGTTGTCGAGAACCATGCCGGCGGCAATCTGTTCCGACAGCACTTTGTGCAGGCGTCCGCAGTTGATTCCGATGAAGTATTCAAGGTTGTAGATGTTCACATCGTCGTTGCCGTAGAACCCCGGAAACAGGACTGCGCGGCAGAGGTCGATGATTTCTTGAATAGAGGATTGAGCCGGAAGGGACTCACCGCCCCGGCAGAGATGGCACATCGTGCCTAACGACGTTTTGCTGGCAAGGACAGAGGTTACAGCCTTCAGCTTGTCTTCGTGTCTGTACGTCTTGTTCATCAGAATGTTGCTTATCTTCTGCAAAGATAATATAAATTTAGGTGACAGAACGAATTGATGTTGCGATTTCTGTTTTGAAAAATTCGGGATTGTTTTGTCTGAAATATAGGACACCAAAACGTCACTCGTATTTTTGTGGTATTTGTTTTTGCGCTCATCTTATGCTATCTTTGCCACATTATATATAAAAGATGGAATTCAATCAGCATAACAAACAGGAATATCCGCCGATGCACACGGCGGAACATATATTGAACGGGACAATGGTGAGAATGTTCGGCTGTGGCCGTTCGTTCAGTGCGCATATAGAGAGAAAGAAGTCGAAATGCGACTACCGCCTGGTGACGCCGCTATCCGAAAGTCAGCTTCGCGGGGTGGAGGATGCGGTGAATGCCGTCATAGGCCGGGGGCTTCCTGTGACAACCGAAGTGGTGCGTCAGGAGGATGTGGCTGACCGTTTCGACCTGTCGAGACTGCCCGACGATGCCTCGGCTATGGTGCGCATTGTGCATGTGGGCGACTACGATGAATGCCTTTGTGTGGGAGCGCACGTGGAAAACACATCGCAGATTGGGCATTTTCGCATATCTTCGGCGCGTTTTTCAGGCGGGGTGCAGCGCATCGTTTTCCGCCTCGATGAGTGATTTGAAAACGCTGCTCCGAAAAAAGAGAAAAAATAATCACATTTTTGTGAAATTTTTTTGAGGGTATAATTGATTGTATCATAGTGTGATATGTGAAAATGTGTCGAAAAAAGATGTTTTATAACATAATTTTTTGTCCGAAAAATTTGGCGGGTAATAAAATTTGCTCTACCTTTGCACTCGCAATCGGGAAACAAACCGACTGCAAAACGAAAGAGAACATTGAAATGATGCGATAAAGAGACAAGACGAAGGAAGAGGGCGGAAGCCCTCCGTCAAGAGAAAAAAAGAGCGCAGATGCCGGGACGATCCGAGGTTGTTGGTCTGGCTGTCGGAATGACAGAGAAAAATAAAAGAACAAGATAAACAACGGAGAGTTTGATCCTGGCTCAGGATGAACGCTAGCGACAGGCTTAACACATGCAAGTCGAGGGGCAGCGAGGGAGTGGCAACACTTCTGTCGGCGACCGGCGCACGGGTGAGTAACGCGTATGCAACCTGCCCTTCACAGGGGGATAACCGGGAGAAATTCCGACTAATACCGCATACGTCCTCCGGGGGCATCCCCGGGGGATGAAAGAGTTGTCGGTGAAGGATGGGCATGCGTGATATTAGGTAGTTGGCGGGGCAACGGCCCACCAAGCCCACGATATCTAGGGGTTCTGAGAGGAAGGTCCCCCACATTGGTACTGAGACACGGACCAAACTCCTACGGGAGGCAGCAGTGAGGAATATTGGTCAATGGACGAGAGTCTGAACCAGCCAAGTCGCGTGAAGGAAGACGGATCTATGGTTTGTAAACTTCTTTAGTGCGGGAACAAAGCGGCGTCGTGACGCCTGATGAGTGTACCGCAAGAATAAGCATCGGCTAACTCCGTGCCAGCAGCCGCGGTAATACGGAGGATGCGAGCGTTATCCGGATTTATTGGGTTTAAAGGGAGCGCAGGCTGCGAGGCAAGTCAGCGGTCAAATGTCGGGGCTCAACCCCGGCCTGCCGTTGAAACTGTCCTGCTAGAGTTCGAGTGAGGTATGCGGAATGCGTTGTGTAGCGGTGAAATGCATAGATATGACGCAGAACTCCGATTGCGAAGGCAGCATACCAACTCGCGACTGACGCTGAGGCTCGAAAGCGTGGGTATCGAACAGGATTAGATACCCTGGTAGTCCACGCAGTAAACGATGAATACTAACTGTTCGGAGGGCGACCTCTGAGTGGTAAAGCGAAAGCGTTAAGTATTCCACCTGGGGAGTACGCCGGCAA
>UMLC01043099.1_pt1 | contig 9752 bp, 8 predicted proteins | sample 1966451 | NCBI WGS metagenome assembly UMLC01 (sample SAMEA4836193, study PRJEB28245) | human gut metagenome | biome: gut microbiome; material: fecal sample | place: Denmark | collected 2008
GTTATTAACCGCGGCTGCATGATTGGCAAAGTTGAAGGCGTGCGCGCTCATCTGGAATGCGACGGCCTGATGCTGAGCAATAAAGGTTATATTCTGGCAATTCCGGAGCTTGACGCACAGACAGGCAATGCCGAAATGAGCCACGAAGCTGCCGTTGGCCGTATTAACCCCGAAGAAATTGAGTACCTTATGGCGCGCGGCATGAGCGAGGACGACGCTACGGCAACCATTGTGCGCGGCTTCCTGAACGTTAATATTGAAGGCTTGCCCGACAGCCTTGCCAAAAAAATTCATACCACGCTGGACAGCTTTAAATATAACAAAGGAATGTAACAATACATACAATAAAAACTATTGTCCTTCTGGCGTGAAAGTGCTATAATTTGTTTAAGCAAAGAGGCTTGCGTTTTAATGCGCAGGCCTCTTTTTTATTTTAATTTTTGTTTGAGGGGATGTGTTTTTATGAGAAAGGAAACTGCTTTAAAACAGGCTCAGCCGGGTTTTATGAAACGCTTTGGGTTTTATATTGCGCTTGCTGTTCTGGCTGTTATTGTGCTTCTTCCCACGCCGGAAGGCCTGTCGGTAGCAGGGCACAGGATGATTGGGGTTATGGTATTTTCTGTAATTGTCTGGGCAACAACAGCTATTTCGTACCCTGTAAGCGCGGGCGTAATAATGGTTTTAATTGCCCTTTTGGTTGGGTTTGCGCCTAACGAGGCAACCGGCAGGCTGTACGGCACAAGTGCCGGGCTCGGCATGGCGCTGAAAGGGTTTTCGTCAACAGCCTTCTGCCTTGTGGCGGCGGCTATGTTTCTGGCGGCAGCAATGACCAAAACCGGGCTTGATAAACGTATTGCCCTGATGATACTTTCCAAAGTAGGGGCAAAAGCAAACCGCGTTTTGCTGGGCGTTATTTTATGCGGCTTTATTTTAAGCTTTTTTGTGCCGAGCACAACGGCGCGCGTTGCCTGCCTTGTCCCCATTGTTATGGGCATGATTAAAGCCTTCGGCGTACCGCTGAGAAGCCGCTTTGCAGGCATGCTGATGATTACCGTGGCGCAAGTTGACAGCGTATGGAATGTTGGCATAAAAACTGCGGCGGCGCAGAACATGGTTGCGGTAAACTTCATCAGCCAGACGCTTGGCGTTGATATTTCATGGCTGGACTGGTTTATTGCCGCTGCCCCGTTTGCCGTGCTGATGTCGGCCGCGCTTTATAAACTGATGCTGCACATTATGCCGCCTGAAATTGATGAAATTGCCGGCGGGCAGGCTACGGTAACACGCCTGCTGAAAGAAATGGGCAAAATAAGCGCCGACGAGTTAAAACTTTTGGTAATTTCGCTGTGCCTGCTGTTCTTCTGGACTACTGAAAAAGTTTTGCACAGCATAGATACTTCCACCAGTACCATGGTGGCGATAACACTTTTAATGCTGCCTAAAATCGGCGTAATGCACTGGAACGAAACCGTAAATAAAATTAACTGGGGCACGGTTGTGCTGTTCGGCGTGGGCATTTCGCTCGGCAGCGCGCTGCTTTCCACAAAAGCGGCAACCTGGCTTGCCAACCAGATAGTTTCTATCTTCGCGCTGGAAAGTTCCACCACTTTAATGGTGCTCGCTATAATGACCGTTTTCCTTATCGTAATCCACATGGGCTTTGCCAGTGCCACCGGCCTTGCATCGGCCATTATACCGATAATAATTTCCGTACTGCAGCAGCTTAAAACGCCGGGCGTTAACGTAGTAGGCATGACGATGATTTTGCAGTATGTTGTAAGCTTCGGCTTTATACTGCCTGTAAACGCACCGCAGAACATGATTGCTTACGGCACCGATACTTTTGAAGTTAACGACTTTGTAAAATCCGGTATACCGCTTACGCTTATAGCCTTTGCGCTGATAATGCTTTTAGGCGCAACATACTGGAAATGGATGGGTTTGGTGTAAAAAGCAGCCCTGGCTACAAAATTAGTTAAAAGAGGATAATAAAAATAAAATCTCCGGTTTGGCATATTGCTTTCCGGAGATTTTGCTTATTTATTTAAGCTTTCTGTTTTATAAGTATTATAACCTTCGTAGTTATAGCTGGCGTCGATACCTTTCATATAAACGTCGCGGTCATTAATTTTATCCGTCAGTGCAGATTTTAACAGCAGTTTTATTTCGGTATCTTTTATGGGGCTGCGTTCCATGGCGAGTAAATAATCTTCTTTGTCAATTTTGCTCCAGTCAATTACAAGTTGCAGCTCTGTTTTTAAAATATGGTCCAGCCATATCCGCGTGCTGCGCCCGTTGCCTTCGCGGAAGGGATGGGCAACATTCATTTCCACATATTTGGCGATAATTTCATCAAAAGTATTTTGAGGCATTTTGCTGATGCTTTCAAGTGCATCCGAAAGGTACAGCGCAGGTACAAAACGGAAGCTGCCTTTGGCAATATTTACTGTGCGTATCTGCCCTGCAAAATCGTAAATGTCTTCAAACAAAAATTTGTGAATGGCCGCAAGCGCAGAAAAGGAACCTGCTTCAAGGACGTTTAAAAAGCCGGTTTCAAAAAGCAGCAGTGCCTTGCGTTTGGTAATTTTTTCTTCTTCGTTTGCAAGCTGCAAGGAATTGGAAATGCCAAGTTTATTATCAAGAGTCATTGTAGTTCTCCGTAGTTTATTTTTGTTTCTATTATAAAACGGCGTACGGCTAAAAGTAAATAAAAATTGCAGCTGATAATAAGCAGCACGGAAAAATAAAGTCACAAATTTTTCACAAATAAAAACAGAATTTGTGGGAAAACTTTCTGCACCGGCGAATATCAATTACCCGGAAAGGGGTGCAGCGGTGCAGCAGTACAGGTGGAAAGCGGTAGATTCTTCCGGCGTGAGCCGCAGCGGAGTTTACAGTGCTGCCAGCGAATTTGAGGCAGCGGCTTTTGTCCGCAGTAATTATGGTTATTTAACCCTTTTACAGGCGGAAAAGCCTGCAAGTGCCCGGGTAAAACAGCAGGGGTTGTTTAAGTTTAGCAAAACTAAAAACGGTTTAAGCGATGAAGAAAAAACGGTGTTTTTCAGCCAGCTGGCATTGATGCTTAACAGCGGGCTGCCGCTTTTAAAGTCGCTTAGCGTATTAGCAGAGCGCCTGCCGCCAAAAACGGCGCAGCTTTGCCTTGGCATTGAGCGCGATTTAAAAATGGGCACGAGTTTTGCAGGCTGCATAAAAAACAGGCAGGAGGTATGGGGCGCACTGCCTGCGGCGGTGGCCGAAGCAGGTGAAAACGGCGGCATTTTATGCGAAATGCTGGAAGAACTGGCAGAATATTATAAATTGCAGGTGCAGATGAAGCGTTTTCTTAAAAATATATCTTTGTATCCGCTCTTTCTTTTTTCAGCTTCATTGGCAACGGCAATTTTATTTATTGTGCAGGTTCTGCCGCTGTTTAAAGATTTGTATGCTTCGATGAATGCCCAGCTTCCGCCGTATTTAAAGCTACTTTTTGGCGTACAGGAATTTTTAGCCGCCAATATGCCGGCAGCGTGCGTATTGCTGTCTGTTGTTTTGGTAATTGCAGCGGCGCAGCGAAACCGGCTGCTTGAACTTGTGTTTAAGGTACCGTTTTTTAAAGCGCAAAAAGAACTGTATCTGGAAATCCGCTTTAACAAAGTGCTGGCGCTGCTTCTGCACGGCGGCATACCTCTGCCGCAGGCGGCGCAGATTGCAGGTTCGGCGTTGGGGGATGCCGGGCTGTGCCGCAGGGCGGAAGTTTTTGCCGCTGACGTGCTGCGCGGCGTTAACCCGGCAGAGGCGGCATTAAAGGCAAAACCGTTATTTGGCACTTTAAGTGCGGAATTTATCGGCGTGGGGGCCGAAACGGGACGCCTGCCGGAAATGTTAATGCGAGCCGCAGAAATTTTGCAGCACCGTTTTGACGATACGCTGAAAAATTTAAAAACAGTGCTGGAGCCGCTGCTTTTAACAGTGGCAGCCGGAGTTGTTTCGGCGGTTATTCTGGCTGTGGCTGCACCAATGTTTTCCTTATCGGGCGCGCTGCCCGGATTTTGATTATGGAAGGGGTTATAATTTGCTTAACAAATTACGCGGCAATGCCGGGTTTACTTTATTGGAAGTTTTGGCGGTGGTGGCTTTATTAGGCGTTTTGGGCGCAATGCTTTTGCCGTCGCTTGACAGCGCAGCCGGACGCGCTAAAAACGCCCGCCTTGAAAGCGACCTGGCAACAATTGATAACGCCATTTTGCTTTATAAAATGGATAACGGCACCTGCCCGAGCGCTTTAAGCGACCTGGTGGACGAATACATTGCCAAAGGCAAGAAGTTTGAGGATGCCACCGGAACGGAGCTTGTGTACACGGCTTCCGGCGACAAGCTGACCTACACTTTGAAAGGTAAAAATGCGGACGGTGAAGCGGTAACGTCCGATGGCAGCAGTGACGCTGAAGAATAAGGGTTTCGGGCTGGCAGAGTTTTTGGCAGCGGCAGGGCTTACGGCAATGGCTGCTGCTTTTTTGGTGCCAGCTTACGGCGGTGTGCAGAAGTATCTGCTGAAAATGCAGGCAGAGCGCGCTGCCCAATGCCTTGCCGGTGATATTGCAGCTTTGCAGCAATATTCTTTTTACGATATGAGCGGTAAAAGCCGTTTGGAAATGGACACCGATAAAGGCGGTTACCGCATTTATTACGGCGGCAAGCTTGCCGTTTTAAGAAAGTTTGAAAATGGGTTATATTTTGACCAGCATTTTAACGCGCTGAAATTTTCCGGCGAAGGAGCCCCTTCGGCAGCCAATAATTATATTATTAAATGCCGTCAGGATAAAACCATCAGCAAATGGCTGCAGGTACAGCCTGTTACCGGAAGGGTTGTGTTTAAATGAAGGGCAGCAAAGGTTATTTGCTGGCAGAAGTTCTTATGTGCCTGGCAGCGGCAGTAATCATCTGCGTAAGCGCGGTTGGCGCATATACAAGCGGCATAAAGTTAATTGTGCAGCGCAATGCGGCGGCAGATGCGTTTAATGCGGCTGTTGGCGCTTATGATGAAAACGCTTTGCGGCAGGCAGGGCTTGCCGTTGAAAAAACTGAGTTTTACTGCCCCGGCCTTACAGGGCCGTTTTATTATGTAACGGTTAAAAACAGCAGCGGGAAAATACTGGCAAGCGTGGTAACCGGCGGTGAATAACAAGGGCTATTTACTTGCGGAAACCTGTGCGGCACTTGCCGCTGCCGGTATTTGCGCCGTTATTTTTTATAACGGGCTTTCTGCCTTTGCTGTTACGTGGCAAAATTTAAAAAGCGACTTGCTTTTATACCGTGCCGCACGTTACAGCCAGAGTTTTATTGAACACGAACTGCTTTTAAACAGCAGCAGGCTAAAAATAACAACGGGCAGCAATGATAAAATTGTTTGCACCGAAGTGTACGGCAACAGGCAGGTAACGTTTTACCGCAGCGGCGGCGCGCTGGCACGCGAAATTAAATATAATTCCACGCGCGGCGTAAACCCGCTTTCGCTGGCAGAGGTTACTTTGCAGTCCATAAAAGCGGAGCAGCTTGCCGCAGATAAAATTAAGGTAACTTTGGAATTTAAAGATAATACAAGCGGACGCAGTAAAAAATTTACGGAAGTTTATGTTTTGGTAAATGGCAGTTTTTAATAAAATTTTGAAAGATTGCCGCGGCGGCATAGGCACAGCAGTGCTGGCAGGTATTTTGTGCGCGTCTGTATGCCTGCATGCGGCGGCGTACTGGGTGCGCCAGGAAGCGGAAGAAAACAGCAGGCGCATTTTGCGCCGCCAGCTGCAATTTGCGGTGCAGGCACTTGCAAAAGCCGGTTTTGAAAACGGCAGCCTGCCGGAAGGCGGAATTAATTTGCCGCCGCAGAAGCTGCAGCCCGGCAATTACACGCTTAAAGCAGGAATATTTGAAGAAAACTCTTCCGGCGGCATAAAAAAATACACCGTACAGGCAGAAGCAGGCGGCGAAGTTTTTGCTTTGCAGCAGCTTAAAGTAGCTTTGCCTCAGCAAATTTCGGAACTTGGTAAATGTTATACGCTTGCTGCGGGTAAAAGTTTGCAGGGCACGGAAAATCTGCCGGAAGGCATTGCTTATGCCGGTGAACTTGGTGAAATTTTACAGAGCCTTGATGTGAAAAATTTTGCCGCGTTTAAGGAAATGGATATCCCTTCCAAAAGCACGTTTGAAGAATACGGGCTTGGCGGCGCGCTGTATTATGATGACGGCAATTACAGCAAAAGCATTGCATCAAGCTCCAAAAACATTAAAGGCGAAGGCGTGCTTGTTTCCAAAATGAGCATTTTTATTGCTGACGGCACCAAAATGCCGGATTTTTGCGTTATTATCAGCGACGGGCAGATTGAAATAGGTAAAAATGCCGTGCTCGGCAAAGCGCTGCTGCTTTCAAAATACGATATTACCGTTAAAAGCGGCGCTTCCGTAAACGGCATTGCCCTTTGCGACGGCAGGCTGATTGTTGAAGACGGAGTAACATTTACGCGTGATGAAAGCGTTTTGCAGCCTTTTGTAACGGCATACCGCTTAAAACAGCAATAAAAAAACCGCACCCGGATGAGTGCGGAATAAGGGTTGAGATAAAATTTGGAAATATTAGCGCGGCTCTTACGGCAGCACAAGCTGCGGCATAAAGTTCTGCGTATCGCAGCTTACAAGCTTATAAGTTACGCCGCGGGTTTCGCCTTCAAAAATATTGCCTGCGTCCTGCCCGTGGATATGCCCGAAAACGCAGTGTTTAACGCCGTATTTGGCAAAAAGTTCCGTAAATATGGTTTCTTCGTCCGCTTTATACAGCGGCGGGTAATGCAGGGCGGCAACAAATTTGTTAAAGCCTGCGTTTTTGGCGGCGGCAAGCGAATTTTCCAGCCTTATGCCTTCGCGCAGGTAAATATGCCTGTCGTCATCCGTAAACGCTTCCGACGACGGCAGAATCCAGCCGCGCGAACCGCAGACGGCAATGTCGCCGCAGGCAAAAAAGTTGTTCTGTAAAAACATAAATTTGCCTTCCGTGGCCTGCTGCATTTTTTTCAGCGAAGTCCACCAGTAATCGTGGTTGCCGCGAAGAATGATTTTCTGACCCGGCAGGGCGGCAATGCGGTTTAAATCCTGCATGGCAGTCTCCAGCGACATGGCCCACGAGGTGTCGCCGCAGATAATTACGGTATCTGTTTCTGTAATTTTAGTAAGCCAGTTACGGCGTATTTTTTCAAAATGGTTTTCCCAGTTCGGGCTGAAAACTTCCATTGGTTTGGCAGGCGGTTCGCCCGATAAATGAAAGTCACCGATAGCAAAAAGGCTCATGCTGTCTCCTTCTTATGTAAAATCTTCTTTGATTGTATCATATTTTTTACACTTTGGCGATATTAATGCAGGTGCAGGGCATTTATAATTGACTTTAAATCCTGTAAGCTATATAATTTTAAGGGTATTATTTATAAATAGCTTTATTTGCGAGGTTGAAAAATATGATTCAGGAAAAGTATAATCCCCATGAGATTGAAGCCAAATGGCAAGCTTATTGGGAAGAACACAAAACTTTTAAAACAGAGATGGACAGCAGCCGCCCGAAATCTTATGTGCTGGAAATGTTCCCGTATCCTTCCGGCAATCTGCACATGGGCCATGTCCGCAACTATTCTATTGGCGACGTTGTAGCCCGTTTCCGTACCATGAACGGTTTTAACGTGCTGCACCCCATGGGCTGGGATTCCTTCGGCATGCCCGCGGAAAACGCCGCTATTAAACACGGCATTCCGCCGAAAAAATGGACGATGGAAAACATTGCCAATATGACGCGCCAGCAGAAACGCCTCGGCCTTTCTTACGACTGGGACCGCGAAGTAACTACCTGCAAACCCGATTATTATAAATGGACCCAGTGGTTCTTTGAACTGTTTTACAAACGCGGCCTGGCTGTTAAAAAGAAATCGGCCGTTAACTGGTGCAACACCTGCAACACCGTACTTGCCAACGAACAGGTTATTGACGGCAAATGCTGGCGCTGTGACCACGAAGTAGTAAAAAGAGACCTGGAACAGTGGTTCTTTAAAATTACCGATTACGCAGACGAACTTTTGAAAGACCTTGACCTTCTGGAAGGCTGGCCGGAACGCGTTAAAACCATGCAGCGCAACTGGATTGGCCGCAGTGAAGGTTTGGAATTTAGCTTCGATTTTCCGGAAATCGGCGAACGCATTCCTGTTTACACCACCCGCCCGGATACGATTTACGGCGTTACCTATGTTGTACTCGCCGCAGAGCATCCGCTGGTTGAAAAGCTGTGCGCAAACAACCCGAAAGCCGAAGAAATTAAAGCTTTCTGCGACCGTGTAAGAAACCAGTCCGATATTGAACGTACTTCCAGTGAATCTGAAAAAGAGGGCCTGTTTACCGGCTGCTACTGCATCCATCCGCTTACCGGCAAAAAAGTGCAGGTTTGGATTACCAACTATGTACTTTACGATTACGGTACCGGCGCGGTTATGGGTGTACCTACCCATGATGCCCGCGACTGGATGTTTGCGGATAAATACGGCCTTGAGAAAATTGTTGTAATTAATCCCAAGGATAAAGAGCTTAAATTAGAAGATATGACCGACGCCTATGAAGAAAAGGAAGGCGTGCTTGTTAATTCCGGCGAGTTCAGCGGTATGGAGCTGCATGCCGGTATGGAAGCAATTAAAGACAAGATTGAAGCAATGGGCATCGGCAAACGACGCGTAAATTACCGCCTGCGCGACTGGTTAATCAGCCGCCAGCGTTACTGGGGTGCACCGATTCCGGTTATTTACTGCCCGGACTGCGGCGAAGTGCTTGTGCCGGAAGACCAGCTGCCGGTTATGCTGCCGGAGGATGTTAAGTTTGACGCCGGTGCCGTATCCCCGCTGGCAACTTCCGAAAGCTTCGTAAACTGCACCTGCCCGAAATGCGGCAAGCCTGCAAGACGCGAAACCGATACCATGGACACCTTCCTGTGCTCTTCCTGGTATTACCTGCGCTATACTGACCCGAAAAACGATAAAGCGCCGTTTGCGAAAGACAAAGTAAATTACTGGTCCCCTGTTGACCAGTATATCGGCGGTATCGAACATGCCATTCTGCATCTCTTGTATTCACGCTTCTTTATGAAAGTTCTGCATGATGCAGGCCTTGTAGATTATAAAGAGCCGTTTACCAACCTTCTGACTCAGGGCATGGTTATTAAAGACGGCGCCAAAATGAGTAAATCTCTCGGCAACGTTGTTTCGCCGGAAGAAATTATCGGCAAATACGGCGCAGATACGGCAAGGCTGTTTATTATGTTTGCCGCACCGCCCGAAAGAGAACTTGAGTGGAGCGACCAGGGCGTTGAAGGTTCCTTCCGCTTCCTGGGCAGGGTATGGCGTATAGTTTACCATTACCAGGATGTGCTGGCAGAAAAGGTTACGCAGTATAACCCGGCAGAACTGAGCGAAGCAGGCAAAGAACTGCGCCGCGTACTGCATACCAGCATTAAAAAGGTAACGGATGACATTGAGCAGCGCTTTAACTTTAACACTGCCATCAGTGCTATGATGGAACTGGTTAATGCCTTGTATGCTTATAAAGAAGCAGAGAAAACTCCGCATGCCGGCCTTATTTACGAAGTTGTTTCCAACCTGCTGAAATTGCTCTCTCCGTTCGTTCCGCATATTACGGAAGAACTGTGGCACGGCGTAATTTCCGAAGAAGGCAGCATC